>JGI24159J19872_10010081_pt1 | contig 12399 bp, 5 predicted proteins | sample Ectturendosymbi4_FD_19872 | JGI IMG/M metagenome (IMG submission 19872)
AAACTGAACCTGATGACGTAAAATCGACGTTCGCACAAAATCGACATATCAGCGATCACGTTTCTTTCGTTGGTGCGAAATGAAAAGCAATCTTGTTGCCGCTAATTTGTTCATGCAAGGGGACAAACTCCCCCTAAAAGTCCCCTTAGGGAAAATTTTACTGCTGAAATGCATTCAAAATAGGCTCTGCACAGTGTGTATGCCAAAACGAAAGAAAATTTTAAACTGTATTTTCAAAGGAAGAACTAAGTGAAGACACGTCAGTATCGCTGACGTCATGAGCGCCTAGCACTGTGTCTGCAAACTTACCGGCTCGGGTTCGAGTTCGACTTCCTAACAACTGACGATAGACGCAAGGAAACGAACAATCATCTGCTCTTTTAAATAATTGATTTTTCGCGCCACACAATTAAAGCAAGTTGCAAAATGTCAGACATTTCGACGACGCGGAAAAACGTTTTTTCCCAACAGAGCATGAGATCAGATATTCTTGTGCGCTGCACAGATACTTGTCGAAATCTATCTACTTTGTTTTCATCGCATACGTTGTACGCTTCAAAAGCATTTTGCGTTCTAGGTAGGAAAGCCCTCTGCGCAAAATTCTGAAACAGGTTGCTATGAAATAAAAGATGCTGAAACGTGAAAGCATGATTTTAAAAAGGTTGACAACAACAGTACACGAAAAAAACAAAATTACGAGAATTTAGTGGAAATGCTTGAAGTACTGAAAAATCGTCACGCATCAGAAAAGCAATGAACTCAAGGAAGAACGATCAAAAGTTGCAAACGTCGCAGAAACAATGGTGCACATTGTGGCAGTGGTTGTTGCTACGCAACGTCGCTATGACGTTGATAAAACGCAATTATGACGTTGATGGAACGTAATCAGTCAATGAAGCAGCACAAGTGTGAAAATGCCGCGAGAAATGAAACCCTGCCCGTAGTTACGGGCTGAAATGTACAATCGCAGAAAATAGTTGGGGAGAACACGGTGTTATGAGCCACAGAGTCGAACTGATATTTCTTTGGTGTTCGCTTTGTTTTCTATCCCGCTGATCAATCAATCAATTCATTTCAGCAGTCTTTATGGAAGATAATTGGCAGTCGTTTGTATTTTTATTCTATCCCCGAAAAAGATTGCCGTAACCCCAGCGTTGATGAGTTCTCCCTACTTGGCAATTGCGGCACCCACGGGAGTTGCAGCAACACAATGATCGGTGTGTTGCAGCAACACAATGATCGGTGTGTTGCAGCAACACAATGATCGGTGTGTTGCAGCAACACAGTGATCGGTGTGTTCAAACCGCGTTTGGTAAATGACGTGGAAAAGCGTGGAAACAAACATGCACACACGTTATTTCAGATAAATGTACCCTATGGGTTTTTGCTTTAATCTTTTATACTGATTGTGAGTGCGAAAAGCAAACACGTAAATGGAAAAACCTGGAAAGAAAACGAGTGGGAATAATAATGGGTGATATCACACGGTTATTGGGTATTGGCAAATATACCATTGTTCTCGGTTACATGGAACGTCATTCCAACGCCTGTTTTTCGATGCATATTCCATTGTGACGCAGTCTTCGTCACCGATGACATCGTTGGGTTCGCCTTCGGCCCATGCGCTGAACGTCATAGGGGTGTTGTCACTGCAACGTCAGCACATACGGCATATTGGGCTGACGTCCAACAGGGCTTTAATTTGCAACAAAAGTTGCACGAAATCTATTTTCTATCGGTATCTCTCAAGTAAAAACATTTACGAAAAATAGAAAAGCACGTTTCTGCGACACTACAGCGCATTGTGAGTTAGAAATGAAACCAGTACGCTCCGTGGATTCATTTACGCGATTGAATTACAACAACGAAGATAAAGAGGAGTCATCCCATTTTCTGAACATCTAATCAGACAATTTTTGTAACATTCCATCCTCTTATGGATTCCAGAAATAAGACATTCTCCTGGACTTGCACAATGTTACAACATATACCCGGTTGAAACATGGATCAAGTTACAAGTTCAACCCTCGCAATGCTACACATTCACCAGACACTACTGCATACGACATCGTTCGCTCATACATGTTGCTGTCGTGACATGTGCAACCACATCTAAGGATTAGCTTTGCAAACTACATCTGCAACTCTGTGTTAAACTGGTTGGTTTGATTTTATGTTTCTGATCGAATAAAAGGAACAATACCTATTGACAAAGCGTCCTTCAATTCCTCGGTCATTCACACCGATCCAAAACAACGTCCAATTGTTCCCATAGTTACGCACCAAACTCTGTATAGGAACACATAACCGACTGTTTTTTATTTAAATATGGTAGGAAATACAAAATCTTTGCAACGATATCAACCATAACATCATGTTGGTGAAAAATAACATTATGCTGATGAAAAAGGACATACATCCTGGTGGCAAATTGAGAAATAACATAATTCTGGTGAAAAATAACATCATGCTATTAAAAGGCGAAAAGTTTTGAGTGTTTTTCATAAAACTCGCATTTCGTGACAACGTGGAATTTGCAGAAGCTATCAATTTAAGCTCAACGTAATAAGTACAAAGCACAAGAATCGTTAAAACTTCTACCTCGAGGAAATCTTGTTGTTCTTGTGTCTTGATCGCGGCGAGCAAACCGCCACTAGAGGCGCAAGCGGCGCTCGCGTCCTGATAATTGCGCAGTTGCTCTTCTACTTTGTAGCAGTGTCCCTGGAACTTGCGGCCAATGGCGCATTCTGTTGGATGTAATAAAAACTCCAGTTTCACTGAGAAACAGACACCTTAATCGTCGTTAAAGGGTCAAAGTTGATTGAAATCGCGGTTCAGACGCTGCAGGAAACATTTGGAAAAACTTTACAGCCCCATTGGCAGTGTTTTCCTTTGAAAAACAATAACTCAGCAGAATGAAAAGCCGCGATCGCGGATGAATCCTTACGCCGTTGATAAGCGGCGGCGATTATCAACTGCATTGCATTCATGGAATGATTGCACTTGTTCTCGGAGGGGAGCGCAGACTCGCTGAAGATACAACTGCCGGACTTGGAAATTTTGCAAAACGTGATCATCAAAAGAAAGTGCAAAATTTCATGTAAACTGGCGGAACATCCGTATTTTCTTTAACAAAGCAAATCCTCTGAAAGATGCCTGGCTACCGAAAATTGCAAAAAATCATCACGCAACGTCGTCTTTCCCTTCCGTCCAAACACTCCGAATTGCCGCCTCATCAACCCGTGATAGGTAAACCCAAGGGGGGGAAACTAGCGGCACGCGGGTTAAACAGCGCTTCCAGTGGCCCGCAGAAGCATTCAGGAAATTCTTCAAATCTGAAATTTACTCCAACTTCTCAGAGTTAATATTAGTGCTGAGGCTATTAACTGAGACTTGCTTTCACTTCCACAAGAAGGTGCGGCTCTCTGCTAAACGCGGCCTTCTCAAAGTGGCCTCCGAGCAAAAATATTTGCCCAGCCTTATACCAACCAATTGGGGGCGCAAAGGTCACCTCAGGCCCAGGAACTGGACATGCCGGCGTCGTTTGGCCACTAGCGGGCACAAGAGACACATGTTCGGAGAATGAGCAGAACGTGAACATTTTGTGAAGATATTTTAGCGACAAGCAAATAACAATTAGCAATGAGTTAAATGAAATCATTTTCGGNGTTCTGAGTTGTTTTCGATGACATTTTATGAGATTAAAACATATGTCTTTCGAAAATTCCAATGAGCCTTCAATTACGTCAGTGACTTTTGTGACTTAGACATATGTTCATTCCTTGCAAACAGCGTGTTTGCCATCACTTTTTAGCTTCTGATTCAAAGAAAACATTCTCGGAACCATCTTTCCACCCACTTATCGTTTAATACATAGCGCGTAAAAAGTCAACAGAATTTTCTAAACAGCAAAACATAAAGCAAAGCAACCACTGACCAGGTTGGTTGCAAAGACCTTCGGTGATGAGAATGTCATCGATAGCGACGTCACCTCTGAAGTCATCGCCGCGAACCCCCTCAAAAACGATTTGAAATGATTCGGAAGAAACGATATCGGTCCGGGCCAACGCCCAGTCATTACCTGGAAGCAACAGTTTCAATGTATGTTAATGGACTGGGTCGCGAAGAAAGGTCAGAAAGACACGAGCGCTTTTCTGCAAAGCTTGTTCCGCGTGTTCATTTTGTTGGAAGCAAGTTTGAAGGTTTACACAAAACACCGATCGATCCAAACAGTTCTGTTAATGCTGATGTTACAGCAGGGATGTCGATACCATTGCAGTGAGATTCATCAGTGGTGCGTGACAAAACGTTTTAAGCTTTTGTGGAATCAAAGTAACATTTATGTGTCAAATTTAAGCGTTTTTCACCGTGAACTGTTTGATACGTTATTGATGACCTCAGCAGGCAATTACTGACAAAATTTTGAAGACATTTCTCTTAAAATCTCTAAAGCATAACCTGGTATTGCAGGAAATGCCCGTATTTGTATATATTGACTGTGTTGTTGTTTTTCAAATGACCAACTAAAATACAACAAATCATCTTTATTATCTTCACTCAACTCGTAAACATTGATAAAATAAATTTAATAACAAAAAATAACTCCACGGGTGCAAATAGTAATAAACAATCAATTATTAGTGGATTCCAACCTTGGTGACCTTCCTTGCTCCATATAGCCGCTCCGAGATCGCTGGGATTGGAGTCTTGAACCAAATACACATTCAGCCGTCCTATGTCCAAACCCTGAAACATGATCAGGCGTTCCTCGCGTCAGAAAAACATCAGAGAATATAGAAAGTTTGAAAATAGATGTTTTACTGAATTTGTCGTTTCACCCACGATACTGGATGGCTCAGCAATCACTACCACGATACTGCATGACTCAGCAGTCACTACCACGTACTGCATGACTCAGCAATCACTACCACGCTTGCAAAATTTCAACAGCGCGTAAAATCATTTCGTTTGATGTTGCCCCCAAATAATTTACACAACTCCTTGATTATGATATAAATGAAATTTAAACTTTCCGAAAAAACATGAAAACTGCGGCGCGCGCACCCTGTCGCACGAGGGCGCCGTTTCGGTTGAAAAACCTGTCTTGCCAAACAAGTTACCAACAAATAGTTGAAGCGATCGTCTCATTTACAGCATACAATTTAATAGTTGAAATTATATTAAAAACCGCTTGGTCGGTCCTAAATGAAACCATCGGCTCGTGGCAACATGACGGGCGATTCAATGAAGGTAAATTGAATTATTTTGCAGCAACAAAAGTTGTGTTCTCAAAAAATAATTGGGTAAACATTTTTCAAGGTTCAAGGATTTTTCATGGTTCATAGAGAATCACAATTAAAAATCTAACGGAATTTCAACGGTGTTTAAGGACTTTTCTAATGGTTTTTAATGACTACTTGAATTCAGTTTAACAGTCACAAACTGACACGGGAACTTTTTTGCTTTCACAAACTGAATTAGGTAGAAATACTGTAAAGGTATGAAATGAGAATTAATACGTTCAGCATTAATAGGTGCCAATAAATGCAAAAAAAACAAGTAGAATTGAACACTGTCTAAAAAATTGAAACGAAGTGAAAACTTTGAAGTTTGTATGGTCTCAGACAATTTTATTAAAAACAAACGCGCATTTTAAAGCCAATCAACTTAAGAGCGCGTGTGCAGTGAAGTGGAACGATGGCTCAGACGTCAACAAGTAGCAGACACGTGACAGCAGGCAGATGTGGAACAGAGAATAAGTGTGTGGTTATAGGCGGTATATGAAGCACTGATTCAATTATTTGCAACCAAGCACTGCATCAAAATACTAAACAGCCGCCAGATGCATCTGTATTTCCAAGCACTACCAGCAATACAACACCCACCTTCCACCAGGAAGCATGATTGCAATAACAACTTACATTCATGTGGTAGTAGAACTGCAAACACTGGGCTTCAGTTGGAGGAAGAGTTGGGGTTGACAGTCTCGCTTTATCACCTGAAAGCCTGAAGGTGCGTGAAATTGAAACAGCATTGTTGTGATTTATTTCCAATTTACTGTGAGTTTTATCATTATCTTGTTTTTAACAAACAAACCGATCACAGAACGCAGAGTTTAAAAAGACAAAAAGTTTTCAAAGACACACTCACTTTTTATAGAAACAGAAAATGAATAACTATTGGATGCCAGGATCTCTTTTCTTATAGGGAAGCGCTTTAGATCTGACCCATGAAGGGCTAAACCTTCCCGTGCCTTAGTGAGAAGCTTTGACCAATATACGGGGTAAAGAAATTAATCAGGAACATGCATGCAATCCTGATCATGGAGAACAGCAAGTGTGTTTGCAATAAAAAGTATTGAAGTGTTTTGCACATAGCTTCGGGACGACAGATGTGCAGAGCACGAATTTAGACTCATGAGGTCTGGGCTTCGATCCCCACCGGTTGTTCAAACACGAGACATTATAATCTTGCAATAGACCTTTGTTGCTCCCTGACCGCGTAACTACAGAAAATGCCCCTTCCCTCTAAAAAACAAACACAGCCAAGAGATATAAAACATTTCATTATAAATTAACTATCGTGGAAATTCAAATTTGAAGCTCGGATCAAACTCCACACAATCAAATCAACAAAACAAGAGCACGCAGTAGCAGTTCACTTTCTGAACAGCCCACCTTGGGTTAGACGCTTCGATGTAGGCGTAGAACCCCCCTGTGTTTCCCAGGGTGTGATCCACGATTGGCCCTGTGTCAGCCGATGACGTTGCACCATTATTACGATCCCAGTCGAATTCGTCATCGGTTTCCTGCGACAACAACCTTTCATTTACAGATCCCTCAACAGAACCCAATAAGCAAACTAAAACTGTTACAACAGATTGTTAAATCACTTTGTGAAACGTGCGTTGGAATGGTACATTAACTGGTACTTCGTCACGTTGCCTATTCAAACAATGAGTCAGAGAACAACTAGAGCAGCGATCTCAACGACGGCCTGAATAAATAATCCCTGCAGTAGTTGGTTTCGATGTAGAAGCCTCAGTTTGGTAAATGCAACAGTCGTCGAGCACGTGTTACGGAATATATTTGCAAAACCGGTGGCAATTGCGTAAACAGAAACCGATGGAAGCCGCGAAAACAGGCGGAAACATCGGTGTATTTGTACAATTGGCAAAGAAGTCATTGCAAAAAAGAGGATTGTCAAGAAAGATGATATCTTGCCTCACCTGAATGAAACCGCACATGTCTATTTGTTCAAATCCACATTGGATGACGGGCCTTGGGCATGGGCCGGGGAGGACGGTTATGTCATCAATGGCAGTGTCGCCATGGTAATCACTGCCACGGACAGCTTCGAAGATGATCTTTAAACAAAAACTTGTAATTATAACGTGTGCGATACAAGATAGAGTTTATATATATATGTATCTGCAATGCCGGTCATTTCTCGTTGACGTTGGCACACTTGAAGTTAATTAAATGATGATTTAATCAGAAAAAAAAACTTTATCGCCCCCCTTGGCATATGAAAGATACAATTTAAATCCTATCACTTACCTGGAACGGTGACTCATTGCGTAAATCAATCCTGGCTCGCTTCCATTGGTTGCCCTGGTTACCAGTCTCGGACCACACTTTGACCTGAACGTTCGACCCAACAGGTTGAAGATACACGACCAGGTCACCGATGCCAACGCCGAACATGTGATAGTGGAATTCCAGGCATTGACCTTAAGATAAGACACAGGTTGCTTTCGAAATTAAACACAATGCCTTGTTTGCTGACACTAATCCTCAAGCAAATCGATAAACGTCTTACATCAGCTGAAATATAAAACACTCTCCTTGCTGCACTCGAGGGTGAACTTGCTCAAAACGGCGACTTTCCATTTGAAAGCCCGCAAAGGTACACGCGTGTAGCCAAACAGTAAAATCCAAGTATTATAGCAAAACTATTTATGAAATCGTTGAACTCTAGCAACACAGGTAACGTCACATCAGGACTGCGGTGGGAAAATGCCACCAACCTTTTGTAGGCTCAAGTAAGGGAGACACCAAACGGGCAATGTCTCCTTGACGACGCGGTCTCGAAGCTTCAATGAATATATAAAAACCTGCAAGTCACAATAAAATTTAAGAAAATGCGAACGCACAAATCTTTCAATTTTGCTATTTTCGTTTTGTGGTTTAATGAAACAAACTCACTGCACAGCAACAAGTTGATATTGAAAATGTTTATTCTGGAACTACAAGTACTTTAAAGATTATTGGTAGTATGGTCAAGTTCAACAGAAAGAGATGGCATCGAGCAACACAAGACGTACCAAGTTCGTTGTTCAAAGTATGGTCTCTCGTTGGTCCAGTGTCAGACGAAGCCGTTGAACCGTTACCTCTCGACCAATCAAAATCGTCAGCAACGTCATTGAGAAACCCACACAAACTCGGGTCGTCGAATTCACAGCGAAGTACTTAAAAAAACACGTCGCCAGTTAGAAGCATAGCCCTAGGGAAGTGGTTCTTAACCTTTCCAACCACGAAGAGCCATATTCCTAAAGACAATGGCCTGGAGACCCTCGTCTGCAAAACTAGGTTACGTCATTGGTCATAGTGGTGTCGTTGTTGTTAGTGCATCTGAGGGTTGACAGAAAACACTTTGGCATTCTTCCTGGGTATCTTCCTGGGTATCCCAGATTTTTACTGGGGACACCGTTAAGAACCACTTTCTTATGGGAACAAAAATGTTTGGGGTGAAAAATATTTTTGTCCAATTTTTTTGATTTTTTTTTCACGAAAAAATAAGTTCTAAATGGCTGCCAATGAGCAAAAAAATTAATATTACTGTCTTCCAACACGAAAACCTTGACAGGACACAAAACCATCATATCACCGTTTTAAGGGTCAACAAAAGATCATGATCGGGTTGAACATTTGTTTAGTCCCCTACAGCAAAAATGGGTTTGCAGTTAACTTTGTATAAACATTGTACTAGACAAAATATCGTCACCTAATTTATTTTCAAAAATGTGATGTGTTAATCCGTCAGGTTGATAAAAGACGTTTTAAAATTTTCAAAAAATGTGTTTGATTTTTCGGAAACTTGAAAAGTGTTGGGGTACAACCCCACTATCTGCACCCCCATCTGCTGCAGTTATCCATAGAGCGAAACATGGATGTCACGACAGTCGTTTTAAAACAGTAGCAACCAATGATTTAAATAAAATCAAACTAGTGATTTCCAAAACTAAAAGGACTTTAAAAACGCTGTGTTTCTAAACATCCAAGATGGGATAAGCAGCTGCTGTCGATTTTCGCAGCTTTCCACAGTTTAATTGTAGACGTTGTTTTTTAAAGTGAGAGTGGAGAAGATATTTCAGTGAAACTAACGCCAATCACAAAAATCAAATACAAGAATAGATTTAGATTAAGTACAGGTTTTAAAATATAGATTTCCAAACAACAAGCCCACTAAAGGAAGATATTCTCTGGGCATTACGTGGGAGATGTGAAAGAAGATTGCTGTTGTGCTATTGCGATGACGTGCTGTGGCGATGACGTGCTATGGCGATGACGTGCTGCACGAATGATTTCAAAACAATCGCGCGTCTATCGACGCACAAATCAAACCACTTATAAACTATTTGAACTCTCTGCTGTCTTTTAAACGCACTTGTTCCATCGCCAAGGCTGGGTTGGACGTTGACATCCGCAGAAATCGAGTTTGAGTCTGGTGTGGTTGCTGACGTTATGCTGACGACATCAGGCGCTGATGACGTCGAGGCAACTGACGTTGACGAGACAGATGATCTCTCACTGGGTACTGCAATGTTTTAAGTCCGTTTGCTTTTCCTAATCAGCGTTCAAATGTCTTACTTTAGCTTGCCGCCATCACACAAGCAGACAATATCTTTGTATCCAGAAACGCAGCTCGTTTAAACCGATTTTATGCCGCTTTCACAATCTGCACAATTCTTTCAATGAAAACACACAATCGCCAACCTTTAATTCGTCACTTGAAGCTGTTTTTTATTTATTCAAATATATTTTCGACACTTCGAACATTTCCGGAAATCTCGGTTAATTTCCAACCAGCACATGGCGTCCCATAAATCAATGTTAGCGAAGAAAGTCGCTTTAAACTGTTCGCGAAGCATGTTCCACAACTTACGCAATTGTACGAAACGCAAACATCATCGCGAAGCTGATGTTCCTCAACTTCGCTAAATCATCGACGCTAATCGCTTCGAAAAACCTCTGTTCAAAGGAAACTAAATACTTTGGTGAAAAATTTTAAAACAGTTGCAACTCACGTGTGGTTCCCAAACCACTCAAAGGAGAACTGATCTGCTGCCCTCGTGTGGCGACGACTGCGATCAAGTATCGACTGTCAGGGTCCAATTGACTGGCCCGGACTGGGGGGTCAATCGTGCTGATCTAAAAATGTCATTAAGCAGAATTTAGCAAAATCGTAAAACTTGCAATTTCCAGAGTGATTAGTTCTCACCTATGGTCATGGTCGTGAATCTTGGGCGACGACTGACAAAGTACTATCTCAAATACAAGCGGCATAGACGGGATTTGTACGAAATGTCTGTTGCAAAAAATTAGTAACAAAGTGCACAGTTATATAATTTATGAGGGCCTGAATGTCGCGCCACTTCCCTCCGAATCGAGAGATGGTTACGCCCACGAGAAAAAGGCCCAAAGGGCGACCAAAGACCAGGTAAAATGATTGCATCTCCGACCTTGCTAGGACCGTCAGCCAACAGAGCTATCTGAGATTTCTGAAAAGTTATTTCGAGAGCTCCTAGGGCTGCTGAGCTCGCAATCATCCTCAGAGGAAAAGCAGGTGTGAAAAGCGAGTGAGTGAGTCAGTCAGTGAGCGTAGCGTAATTAACCAACTTTGGGAAAACATCAGTACTGAAGCAAAACAGACAATGCAGAGGATCTACTTACAACACACAGGATGAAATCGACAACACACATGATCTAACCGACAACACACATAATCAAATCGACAACACACAAGATCAAATCGACAACACACAGAATCATAAGTAATTCTAAGCACCTGCTGTGATGAGTAGGAACTCGATACTTTTTGTACAGTAATTCGGTACCCATCCACAGTGGGGTCAGATACCGGGGTCCAAGTAATAAACAGATCGGTATCTGTAGCTGAGAGCACGTTCAGGCCTGACGGACGTGGAACTGGTCCGAGGGTTTTGGTCGTGGTCGACACTGTGGAGCAAACATAAACACCAGTGTTTACTCATGTACATCGTTGCTGACCCCGGACAGTGTTCCCTCTAGGAAAATTGTACACTGAGCAAACGTTTATTTCAGTGAGCGTGCAGTTGCGCAACCATGCAGACGCACAACCAATGAAGAATGAGATTTCACTGCACAAACGGTCTGGTGGTACTGCGCATGCGCACCTTAGATGGAACATTAACCCCGGGTCATGTAATCATTGCTGACCCCAGGTTCAGAAAATTATTTAACAGTAAAAGACTTCACACCACAATACGTTGTTTCACAACAAGCAAGTGCTCCAGAACCAAATGCTAACAGATATACGTGATGAGGTCATCGTGCACGGAATTCTTTGGCGGTTCTTCAAACCAGGCTGACGTTTTTTGAGATTCGTATATCAGTGACGTCACCACGATCGGTTGCTTTAAGAAGCCGCAAGCAGCCCGGTTTGATTTGTCAGACGCGAAATTTTGCAAAACGGATTGTTAATGATGAATATGACCATAATAGTGTAATAAGCGAGTCTTCTGGCAGATCAGACTCTGAACAAAACTAAACCTCATCTTTTGGCGAAACTGCGTAGAAACCAAACAAGCAGATTTCTGGCAACGAACCTACAGTTGGTCGAGGTCGTGGAGCGATGGGGGGTACAACAACACGAACTGACCCCCTGCTTTGCAAATCCGCAGATAATGACGTAATCTGAAACGAAAACGAGCTCGCGTGATGATGGATTAAATGAACCGTAACGCAAACGTTACTTCACTCCAAAACCAGATGGAAACCAGATGGAAAAGTTTAATGCGCAAGTATGGCTTATAATATTAACGCACAGGTGCTCAGCCTCTTGCAACTGCCTGACGAACGCGTTACAGTTTCGTCGTTTTTTGACAAAATTTGCGTATAAACCAGTTTTTACTAGTCATGCAGGACAACTAGTCGACTAGGACAAAAAAGAAGAAACAATGAGAATCCACGCCCAATCATTGCAAGATTTGTGTCATACAAAAAAAGAAACGAGTTTCTTACTAACAAACGGGAACTCAAAAATATCGAAGGAAGACAGCATGTCTTCGTTTGTGAAGATCTCACACCTCTACGGTACAAGCTACTGAAGTACATGCAAAAATCCTGTTCTCATACG
>JGI24159J19872_10010084_pt1 | contig 12395 bp, 5 predicted proteins | sample Ectturendosymbi4_FD_19872 | JGI IMG/M metagenome (IMG submission 19872)
GCACCGGTCAAATTCCATATTTGCAAAGAAGGCAAATATTATATGGACTTGTCCATTGTCCAATCGTTTTCTTTACAGGCACTCCTGTATTGTGAAACCAAACCGTGAAAATCTGGATGATAAATCGCAAGTCACCCCCGTTTCCAACTTTTTTTCAAAGTTTGTCGCAAGTCGATCTGTTTTAAAAAACACGCAGGTTTCTTAATTCAAACAACGGCTAGACGTACATACCGTACGTTGAAACTTTGCCGAGTTACGGTCCAGCTGTGAAAACCTCTCAGCTGCCGGCCACTTTGTGGCTTAAATATATGACCGATCACTTTGGTAAGCTTGACGCAGCCAACGCAAGCTACACAAGACGCAGAGCATTAACTGTCAGCACTCAGCTGTTCCGAAGTGGAAATTATGGGCAAGCTGCGTCAGGACGTGTTTTCATCCAAATCAGCTTATCAACAGTCCTGACGTAAAGCTTCGCCTTATTCGTAACAAGGACACGTTTTGCCCGGTGGGTGAGGGTCAGATCAAAGTTAAACAAGACATTGCAATTTCCTATAGAAAATTGCGACCCAGCGACGCTGTGCGACTCGTCTAGGTTAAAACTTTGCAACAGGCTTCAGCAAAGTATCCCTTGCGGTGAGTGAAAGTAAAATAGTTTACAATTCCGAGGGGGTCCTTGGAGTGGACGAAGGAGAGTGTGATCCTCGGTCAGTTACCCAAGAAATTGTTCGTGGACAACAACGCGTAAAACGGCTCGTTTCAGCAAAAAACTAATCACTTTCGACAACTACGATATCAACTACCTTTCGCTGGTAAAAAACTGAGAACAGGTCTTTTGAAAAGCGCAGCAACTCGGCTTGACCAACAAAAATTTTGTACGAAGGTATCTGTCGCTTTTCACCGAAACTAACCGATATTACATGGACAAGAGCAACACCGTCTCCCGATTCGACTATGAGGGCACACTCTGTGTTCGGTTTGACTTCCTACTTCGACTCAGCTGCAGATAAGTTGGAATTAGTCAAATACGATAACCTGCGTTTGGAAGTGGGATTTGGAACGGCACTGACAACAACAAATCGTTCACGCCGTGTTCGACAACTCGTCCGAGGGACAAAAACATTTTTTTAGATTAATCTGCCTGAAAAAAGATGAACACGCGGTAAACTGACTGTATTTTACGCTGCGACCGGTGCACTCAATCAGTTTTTCGTGGTGTGTTCCCTCGTGACAGATCTCCACAAACAGTTAGTTAGCCCGCAGCGCTTATCTGAAGTTTGGGTACGAGGTGAATCTTGGTTCTCATTGGGTAGTTGTCTGCATTGACTCCCGCGGGCGTGGTTGCTATTTTGACAGCTACGGCTTGCCTCCACTGAACAGAAATACATTGAAAACTTTCTAAAACGCAACTGTGTTTGGTGGAATTTTAATCGCATGACTTTGCAAGCACCGTTTCCTATCGTGTGTGATCAGCACTGCGTTTATTTTCTGTTGTACACGTGTCGGGGCAAGCTTATTCATGCGATTATATCGCGTTTGTGTGGTTTATATCATGTCTTCACTCCCACATGCCACGCAATGGGCTTAAGTTGGGTTTACACGTCACTTTAGTTACGCGGAAACGAAGCGGCTGCGGCTGCTGCGCTACTCCGTTTGCCCGTTCACACTGCACGCAAGAGAAGCGTATTACTCATGAATGGCGATTGCTGTTGTCTGGGCATCAGTATCTGGCGGAACTTTCAACCGCTTGAGCTGTTGCAAGCTTTCAGCAAGGCGGTCCAGATAGCCATCATTGTGGCCAGTGCTACTGAATTTGACAACTAACATTTTAATGGTTGTGTTTCATTGAAACTTTATATGTTTTGCTGTAAGTAGTAAGCTACTTGCCTATTTACTAACAACTGAGTGTTTATATGCAGTGTGGATGCATACACCAGAATCCATTTTAATAAGATGTTACAGAAGAGTTAGCAAAGTGTAGTCAATATTTTTTAAGGATAACATGTTAGTCCTGCATATGCGTGTCACATTTGGGAAGCACTGGTAGGAGGCTGGTTGGGTTCAACACTATTTGAATGTTTAAATTACCCTAGGTTCACTTGGTTATTTCCCTGATTAGCTTTGTGATGATCAGTTGTTAATGCCACTGATAGTCACATAATGAAATAATTTTTAGGTTAGCCAAAATTGAAACTTTCATGTCTTAGATTTGAGGCAAAGCGATTGATATGTGGAAGTAAATTTGTAAGGATTATGCATAATTTGCAGATACCCATTACATAGTATGCATGAAGAGAATTTAAGTTATAAAACATCCTTAAATGGTAAAATAGTTACTGCTTATGAGTTACCATCCGTAACAAAACTAGGCCTAACAAACTTTCACTGCTGATCCATACCCATATCAAACAACAAATGGTCCGATTTAAAAAAAAATAAAGCACCAAAAATTTAATACTGATCCATATTAATTCAAACCCATAATGAACAACACACAGAGTCCAGGATTATTTTGAACTAAAGCACTAAAAATCAACTAAAGATTTGATACTTGCAAGGGGCTAGTCACTAGACGCTTTCATCCGGCAGCTCATTTCCGCGCGTAATTTTCGCTCTTCGCGCGATCGGACCCGTCTCGATTCGCACAACTTCGCAATGAACCGCAGCAGCGCACACGGCGGCGTTAAATAAACACGACTGCCGCGCGGTTTTCCGCATGAAAACTGCCTAGTGTAAACCCAGCTTTAAGCATGCATGGCAGTAACAAGGAGCACACAAATACATGAAAGAACAAAACTTAGATATGCGGCGATAATAGAAAAGCATACGCTGAACGGCGTTAACACGATTACTTTGATGAAACACAAGCATAGATATGTGATACTTGTAAAGAGCACATCACGCACGGATGGCGCCAACACGGTTGCTACAGTGCTTAACGCCGTTACATAGTGCTGCGTTTGTCGCGAGAATTGGTTGGAAACGATCGTACTGTTGCGCAGTTTGCAAACGTGCATTTCGGCTGTTGCTTATCAAGGCAGTAAATCACTCGACACGTTGCAATACATTTTGTTGGCAGAACGCTCTTCGACGCTTTTTAAAGAGCGTAGTGTTTCCAAAATGTCCTCAGTAGCTTGGTCTTCTTCGCATGGCAAGGTTTGTTTTGCGTTGACAAGCTTTATCAGACAATTTGTCGACAACGCGGGCGAAATAGAGCTTCAGGGCAAAGACGCATTCGACAAATTCATTTTCGCCCCTTAATTTAAAACTTCTTGCTGTACAGCACAAAAACATGGATTCCCGAACCCAGTTGTTGGTCGTCGCACTTTTCCCACAATAAAACGTTTACGTGAGCGCTTTGAGCGTGCTTGCGTATGAAGATGATATGTGGCTGGTCTTGCAATAAAACTGTGAGCTTCTCGGGAATCAGTCTCTGTTCACATCTTCTGCAAGTTAATCGACCCTTTCACAACGGACATCTGGCGACGGGTATGCTATCCGCAGAGTCAAAAATATTGCGAAATTTGCCTCGTAATTCTTTTGCATTCTTCATGCGGTCACCTGAATATCTTGCAATGGTCTTAAACTCTTCTAAGCCTTCGTACCAGGCCGCATAAAGTTTAAAAGTTGATGCTTGTCGTCATTAGTTCATCAGCATTTTCCTTGATATGGCGAGTCATTTGCGTAAAGCTTTCCAATTTGATTTGTACTCAAAAAAATTTTTTTACGCCTTTCCGACCAGCCATTCTGTTTTATATAATCCAAGAGAGCGCTATTATTCACCTTTGTATTGCATAACCTGTTCAGTCCACACGCAACGCAATAACAGGAACATACATGGCACTAACAAGGAAGACACAGATACAAGAAAGAACACAAATTTAGATATATGCAGCGGTAATAGAAAAGCATCTACGCTAATGGCGTTAACACGGTTGCTTTGAAGGAACACAAGTGTAGATATGTAGCACTAGCAAAGAGCACATGCACGGATGACGCTAACACGTACAGTTTCTATGATGTTCAGCATGGCTGCGTTGTGCTGTGATAGTTCCAAGTAGACCGATACATAAAGTGTATGGGAGAGAGTGGTAGGCTTGGAAGGACCAGGGCATGGGCGTCCGCAGAAATGTTTCCAGGGAGGGGCAACGTCGAAATTTTGCTTATCCTTTTCAGGTCAGTGCAACGCAAATGGACACTCTCAAAGCATTTACACTTGCTACACCACAATGAAAACGTCCTATTGTTACAGCAACAGTCACTAAAACTGCGCTTCGTTGTCAACAATGTTTCCTTTTCATTCATGCTTCTTTCCACAAGGTATAAAACAGTGGCGGATCCAGGGGGGCAGTTTGAGGCAACTGCCCCCCAAACGTCTGTGGCGCCCTTCTGAATGGCGCCCCTTTTTGGTGCCCATGGAAGTAGAAGCAGAGATAAACAAATATTCTAAAATAAGCAATGTTTCTCGCTGCGTCAGGATTTATGTGCCGGAATTTACCCGACCTCTTATCGAATAGCTTGAACAATGCTATTGTTTCGTAATAAAACCACTGTTTCGTTATTTCTTTGTCGCCTGAGAACTGCCCAACCTTACGTTATTCACAACGCAGTCGCTTTCGCTTAACAGAGTTCTGGGCTGTTGCCGCTGGGCTGTACGAAATCGGCCTGCCTTTTCACGAGTTTATTTCTTTAACAGGGGCGTAACAAGGTTAGATGACACCCGGGGCAAGAAGGAACTTTAGCGCCCCCATGTTCGAAAGTGAGGTCTTTCGAAAGCAAATGTACTGTATTGAAGAAAGTGCTTGTGACATTTTGGGGAATTTTCAGCGCCTCCCACAGTCATTTGACGCCCCCGCGTGATTCGGCGCCTGGGTTATTATGCCCTCTTACTCCTCCCTCGTTACGCCCCTGTTTCTTAATGCCCGATGACAGCCTCGAAAGGAAAGGCAGCAGTAAAAATAGGAATGCAACATGGAAAACGTATTACTGACTCAATATTTTAGAAGTCTCAAAAATGAAAACGAAAAAACAGTTTCGGGTCTGTTACCAGTACAGTTCGTGAGTTCGCAGTTTGTCTGCATCGTAGTTTTGCATCATAAAGATGAGTGGATGAATTTCCTGACGGAGCTAATCTCCTGACTGAACCATAATGCAGCGTGCAAAAGCTACAGATGTATATGTTAGCAAACAACTTCCTGCTATGTGACAAAAATGCATTGAATGCAGGGTTGTAACGAAGGGGGGAAATGGGGGCGCGATTCAAAGGGCGTCGAGGCACTATGGGGCGCCAAATCACTGCGGGTAGCGCCGAATGGCTTCGGGGGGATCCGAAAAGTCCCAACAATCTTACAAGTACTTTCTTCAATACAGCCGGCCTACATTTGTTTCCGAAAGACCTCAGGCTCGAACATGGGGGCGCCAAACTTGCTTCTTGTCCCGGACGCCATCTAACCTCGTTACGTCCCTGATTGAACGTCCTCTACTTCTAACCAAGTCGGGAATGCGTTTCGGGCACTGTTCTTCACTGATTTCGCTTCGGATGGCCAAAACAGTGGCAAACGCTTGCGTGCAGAATGATTTATACCTTTTAAATACATTTTATAGATATACGAGATCTGTGTAGCTTGTGAAAAATTAGGCCCACTGATTGGGACCCGTTTCAAACGTTTTCTGAATTAATGATATAAAGCGCTTTCAAACTGCGGTTATTCCCTGAAAATTCGCATAGTTTGACCAACAAAAATAGCCACTTTGTGGCCTACAAAAGGTAACCACTTTTCTGTGGCACCCAACGATTGTTGTAGACAACCTTTGGCATTTAAGCAAGTGAAGATTTTTAAGGCGCCCCCCAATTTGACTGCCACCCAGGCCCGTAACCAGCTTGGGACACCAGGAGGAGCGAAGAGTTTTCTGAGAGGAGCCCAAATTTTTTGAACTACGTGCAATACTTTTAAACGATGTCCAACACATTTTTCCTGGGGGGGTGAAAAGTTCTGTAGGGGGGCTTTGCCCCCCTGCGTCCTCTCTGGTTACGGGCCTGCTGCCTCCACAAACGCCTGGTCTGGATGCGCGACTGGTATAAAACTATACATGGCTTACTGCCATCAGCAGCACTGTCTCGCTGCATTGCTTTACCTGTCAAGATGTTTGGGTTCCACAGTCACATGCGCTGTGGCAATTGTAGAATCATAAAAGCGGGGGAGGACACTGCGGGGCCAAGGAAATTGTAGGGGGCAACATAAATACATATTCTGTATGGTGATTTTCCGTTGTTTTGAACATCAATTTGCTATGATTAATCCTTTCAGACCTAGCATAGGCTTGTGAATATCGTTGAATATTACCTAGCGTTATCTATATAAAGCGTTACTATTCGTTGGAGACACATAGACGCAATCGCACACTTGTACTGCTATGTCTAATATTCTGCGCTAACCATGCAACTTCCACAGCACTACACACGTTAAACGAAACACCATTTTCCGTACACAATTGTGCCGGGCCTACATGAACGAAAAAAGTTGCACGAAAGTGAATACAATTCACATGAAAGCGAACTGCTTCCAACCAGGAATTTCATCCTGACCCAGACAAGTAGGCTGTTAATAGCAAATTAGTTTCGTCAAAATATTTTTACTACAAAGCAAATTTTTGAAAATAAACAATCTACAATCTGTACCAACAGATTGGTGAGTAATGACTTATCCGTTTTTGTGGTAGCTTACGGACACCAATTATGATTGTGGTGTAGCAATAAAAATGTTGTGCAACTGCTATCACGAGTGTAATACCCATCTGCAGCGTAGATAGGGTAAGGACATTTCAATACACTATGTATGTAGCAACAGGGAGGCAGGACATCTGAGAGAAATTTTACCAAGGGGTACCAAGACCGATACCGGGTCACCGTAGCTTCTGGGTCCTCGTCGAAACCTGTATAACTTGTTTGTATGGTAATTATAATATACCGTAGAATGTAGATAAAACAGGTAGCATGCAAAGATTTTCAAATATAGCCACCAGCGCTGTAGCTGGAGAAAGCGACCATCAATTTTGGGCTTGATTATAGAAAAACTTAGTGTGCGTACATTCATTCTCCCGGGACGCAGTATCTCCAAGGGCAAAGTACGATGTACCTCTTGTACCCCCTCTAGGACGACCTACAGGCAAAGGCGGGTCCAGGGAGGACGACCGCCCCCTCTAAAACCTACTAAAGTAATTTTTTCACCATGATTTTGTACAATTTTTCTACAATTGGGAAAACAGCATTCGCGATTAAAGGCCATCATGTAGTCGATTATTTTGTCACAGCTGTACTGTGAAGTATACTTCATCTCTCCTACAGTACTCAACCCGTAAGGAGACTTGACTACCAAATATTACTGAAATCGCCACCCCTAACCTTACTGGCTGGATCAGACCCTACCTGCAAGGAGGATTCGGCACCAGTGGCACCTCAAGTAGCATAACAGTGTCGCAGATAGGTATGTGTGCATCGGCGTTCAGGGCGTGTAGGCTACTTAGTAGCAAGATGTAAGTTGTAACAGTAGGCGTAAAACTGCTTTGTAGAATGCTCCCAACAAAGTCGTTTATTTAATCTTCACGCTAAATTTTCCTCTGACTCGTCTTCAAAAGCTGACCTATGAACCTGCATTAATTTATGACTATCTTGTCATTAGCGAAGCACGCACTACCTCAAAAAAAAACAAAAGAAGATTCGGTGAAATAGACAATGAGCAATATAATTCTCACACAAATCCCTGCACAGTCTACGTCAGAATTTCACATCAACATCCACTTAATGTAACTTATCAATACTTCGATTATCATGGCGACTATCAAATTCATCAACGACATCATCTAAATCTATTTTTTCAGCTCGCACCCTCCCAATTGAAAGTCGATGAATGTAACTCAATCTTTCACTGGTCATGGAATTCGTGGTAAATGTTTTTACCAATTTCATTTTTAAAAACTTCTCTCGCATGAAGCGTTGGTGTCGGGAAGAGTTACAGCTATTAGTAACAACTTGCGTAAACGATCAAACGCAAACGAAGCCATAAATGAAAGAAATTGTTCCAACGATGTAGGCAGTTGCGATTCCTTTCGATGCAAATTCTTTGCCAGAGGTATTTCATGTTTTAAATCAATTTCGCTATGAATATGCATTTGTGAATCCTTTAAATGTTTTTCAAATCCTCAAAATCCTTCAAATCCTCAAACAACGTATGAAAAAAAATGACTGTATGAGTGATTTGGCCGTAAGTTGCTAAGTTCCTTCTTAATGTCAGCAATCTAATCTTTTCTCAAGTACCTAAGCTACACACAGACAAGCAGTGGTAACGTTGAAAACACAACCCCGGTTTGGATCACCTTGGCGCGACCTTATTTTCACCCTTCGCGAACTTTGCTCGGGTTTCGATCCCCAGATCAACTTACTCGCTGCGTTAAGCTCCGCCGACAAGTATTTCTTTAACTTTACTGCAAAGCCGTGGTGATAATTGATTGTGGCTTCGTTTTCACAAAACTACAACCATTTTCACACTTTGTGTAGACTGAGTGGGTCAAACGTCAAACATATGCAAGTTTGTTTAGAGGACATGTGTAACTTTCGCATTTCATAGCATTTAAATGACATAAAATCCAAATTTTTTTCAAACGCGTTGAGGGCTCTAGCTTTCACGTTATCAGCTGCATACGTAAACCAGTCGCTCAAGAGTTGGAGAAGATACACGTCTTATATGCGCGCAAGTTTTGTAGACCAACTTCGGGAGTCGTTGTCTTACTGTAAAGCAAAGTCGCTACTCGGCTTCAATTAAACTTGTGTTGGTGTGCATCAGCAGGTGTGTAAATATGAAGAAACGCAATCATAATGGTGGCCATGATGACTTCTTGCTCAACTGCAATATTGGTTACAAAACGCATACTGCAGATCTTGCACTTATGACATCGATTTTCACAAACGCTTTCGCAAGAAAGTTTTACGAGCAAATGGTGACTTTGATTCAAAGTAGAAGCTTGGAGCTTTACTAGAAACAAACTCTTGAAATTTCAATTCACTGAAAATAAGCTTCTACTTGCCAGCTTAAATCTGAATATAATGATTCAGAAAAAGCACCAGAAAAATGCACCTTTTATTGATGATGTTTTAAAAACAAGAGGCATTAAATATTCACATGTTGAGACTTGGTTGTTGTTTGACCCCCTCCATCAAAATTTCTGGCTACGCGCCTGGTGGGTGTTATTCTAGTTTTTCAGGATCAGGGGTTCCACTTGACACTGAGGCAGAGCTGAGATTTTGCTTTGCCCTAAGGAGCCAGCATTGCATAATGAACTATATTTGTATACATTATCGTAGATTAGTGTAGCATTTACACATCGTGATTGGGGCAGTCAGCCTCATACTTTTGCTTTGGGTCTTTTTGGAGGGCAAGTGAAGGACAAGACAGTGTATTTGTTTCAGAAGGGTTAGTTTAAACTTGTGGGAATGACGGAGATTGAAGGAGAGAAGTGAAATAGCAGCTTAAAAAACAACAATATATGGAAAATACTTAATTTAATTTGAATCGACATTGACTCGAGCTTGCAAATCAATGTTTCGAAGTGACTCCACATTTTTTGTGACTCGACCAAGTCATGACTCGAATCTGACTCGAAAAAAATTTTGATGACTTTGACTCGAAGTGCTTGAGACTCGACAAATGTGACTCGGCCACATCGCTGGTTGCCAGTTGGCAAAATGAAATTTCACCAATGTTCTCCCCATTGGAAAAATTCTTCCGAGGTGGATGGCATTTGTATTGTGTTTGGCTGCAGGACAGAGATATTCACGACCAGCGCATTGCGAAAAAATGAATAAAGACAGCCAAAGGTAATGATGTAACCACATCTGGCAACATTTTACTAATGTAACTAAGGTTTCAACAAACTTAGCTTACCGGGCACCGAAAAACATTGCGATTATCGAGTCATAGTGCCCTAGCAGCATGAAACATTTCAGTACAAGTTATGTAACCTAATGTGAGATTAAAACGAAAACACATATAATAGTGAATGGGACCTGAGATAAGGACCAGATCAATTGTTCTTTTTCCTGTGTGGCAAGTTTTTTTTCTCAACACTGTAGTGGCGAAGCGCCGGAGGCGATTACCGGCAAATTAAGTACTGTACATGGCTACCGCAGTGAGTATGTAGTGCAGGATGCCTATTTAGCCTTCAAAGACAAAAAACAGTGCTAAAGTACCTGGCGCCATCATATCCTAGTCCCAGAAGGAAAACTTAAAAGAAGTTTGACTTGGGAGCATTTTAATCAGCTATTCGCAATACCTTTCTCCGGAAGTGAATCCCACAAGGACGAAACATAAGAATGCTTCATCAGTCAGGTTTTTTTTGACCAAACAGGCAGATGAGATTGAGTTGCTCAACTTAACTACCTTTGCATGTTTCATCTCCTAGCACGGAGAAATACGTAATATTTGCCACTGTAGTGGTCGCATTTAAGTAAGAAATTCGTTTTCGTGCATTTTATGGCTTTGTGTTTGCTTTTCTGAACAAGCTGAGTTTCTTGTTAAGCAACTGTTTCATCAAGCAGCGCGCTCTGTGCAAGAAAAAAGTCTAACTCATTCGTAATTCGTTGCTTTTCTGTTCTGTGAACTCGTTTCGTGCAGCTGCAAGTTTTGTACTGGTACGGCGGACGCTTTTTGGTTACCGCGCTTTTGTCAATTTGCTGCTCTAATGATAAGAAGGGCCATTCAAAGTCATAAAAGTCATATATTTCCTGTGCTTCAGGAATCTATGAAACGAATTTTACAACAAAAATTGCATACCTACGAAGTCTATATCAGAAGTTATAAAGTCATAAAAAGTCATATTTTCCATGTTAGGTCATAAAGTCATATTTTGCATATTTTCAACCTACAGTAATTCAATAAGGAAACCATTGAAACAATATCAAAATGTCAGGTGAAACTACTACATCGTCAGGTCTAAGCTGCAACCTGCAAATTGAACCCACTTGGGCACTCTGCAAATGTTGACTAAGACGTATCCAAGTTATTTCGATGGAATGTAATGCACTGCCTAAAAATGCATGTTCTTGCTGCCCCAAAGAAACAAACCAATGTCCATGCATGTTTTCAATTTGCTTCAAATTTCAAAATATACTATATGTTTCTCTCATGTTTTGAGCTTTTTATTCCAGTGGGCCTTCAACAAACCAAGGTGCTACCATCTCTTATGCCTATATTCCCTGGTAACGCTCTTTTATGCAGTAGTTTTATATGTTCTAGATCAGTCATTTTATTTTGTCGTATACAGTCATATTTTCTGAAACATAAAGTCATATAATTAATTTTTTGAGGTCATAAAATGGTCCTAGTGGTAAGTATCCTGTAAATAAAGTTTTGTGTTACTGCATCTGCAGATCTATAAACGAATTTAAATTGGTGAGAGCCTCATACATTAGCCATGCTTCAGCTTGGCAATATAAAACGTCAAGTTGCTGAATCGAGAGACAAGACCAGTGCTCATTGCGCCTAGGCTGACTTCCTTGATGGTAATGTTTGTGGTTATGTGTGATTCAGCATTCAATCCGCTTCAGCAGTCAAACTCCAACACAACTTTGTGGACCCTAGAACATCTTACCCACTTAAAAAGCAACTCCACGTTAATAAAATTTTTACTTTAAATGTGTTTGGCTAAGCCGTTTATCACGCTCTACTGCAAATATATTGAGACCAAAACAACAAAACCCAGTGATTTCATTAGAGTTTTCTATTCTTGAGTAATGCATTCTACAAACCATGTGGTGCATTTCACGATGTTTTTTCGATATTTCTTGACTAGCAGGAACAGGGTAGATATCAGAATTTAGATGCCGAGGCAAACTCTCAAAAAGGGCCCCAAAACAAGTTTTAAGGGGCCTCTGGCATATAATTTTTGCTTGATTTTGAAAGACATATGACTTGCTTCAAAGCTTATTCAGTATGGTTCAAAAGTGGTTCATAAGCTTTTTAACAACACAATGCAAAAACTTAGTGTGAAACTCTCAAAGAGGGACCCACGGCATCTTTGGAAAAACGGGGTCCTTAAGCGTCCGCCCCCACTAATATCCACCCCAGAGCGCGCGAACAGCATCGGAAGCTTTGTGAGAACAATATATTGGAAGTGCAGAGGCTCGTGAGGCTAGATTATCTGGGAAGGTAACCAATTTCTAATGGAATCATCATCTGGTATGACTTCATGTAAAAGGAACTGGTGGTCTGCCGGGTCATACCTGGTGGGTGTGAACATGGAGAGTGCTAATGTAACCCGAAAAATTGAGATAGATCATCTGATAAGATAAACACTTGAACTCAGTTGCAAAATATCCGGCATAACCCAGGAACCATAAATAATTA
>JGI24159J19872_10010090_pt1 | contig 12391 bp, 8 predicted proteins | sample Ectturendosymbi4_FD_19872 | JGI IMG/M metagenome (IMG submission 19872)
ACTGGTGTGTGTCGTCATAAACAACTCTAGCTACCCGACCGTCAAAAACAACAACACAGCTTATCATGCATTTGGGAAATATTGAATGCAGGCTAGATGGTTTCTAAATTGTCGTTTAAAATATTGCTGGCCGAAAGTTATCTACTGTATATGTCTAGGGTTGTCAGATGGCNGGTATTATACGGGCCTTGCCGGTATATTACTGCTAATTTAGCAAAGGCCGGTATTTTGAAAATCAGTGTCTGAAGCNGGTATTGTGAAAATAAAATAATTTGCCGTAACTTCAAAAGGAACTAGCGCAGAATTTCTCAAATCACAATGGCTCTTGTAGTAAATCTTGTCAGGGCAGTTTCTTCAGCGAAGTTTATTTGCTGCTGTTGTCGCAATCCTTGGTGCGATTGTCACGTCACACACACACCGAAATGTAACGAATCAGCCAAAATAGGGCAAATTATTAATCGTGGCTCAACAATACTGATTGTCTCTGTTTTCCCTGTGCTGCTTACGAATTACGACACAGCTCAGATCTGTCGCTGTTGACAAAATGGCCGGTATTTTTAAAAAACGCATTTGGCAACCGTGCATATGCCAACCAAACGAACTTAAACGGGAAATTAAGAAAAAAACTGGGGGAGCCAAACGGGGGAGCAAGCAAAAATCTGGGGGGCCATGGCCCACCCAGGCCCCCCATTAGAATCGCCACTGACAACAGTTACAGAGTATGAACATAACAGAGTGCTATGATATCGCACTTACCCGAAGTGCCAAAGTCACAAGCAAGAACCAAAACCGACATTAAGACCAGACAAAAATTTGAGAATAAAAGACAAAACTTTGAAATCAGAATGAAATCAGTTTAGGCAGCGAAATATTTACTTTGTGTAACGCTGTTCACGGCTGGAAGAAGGTTTTCGGCTTAACGACGGAAAGTCGCAGGCTGTGTCACCAAAAAGAAAATTAACTGCAATTTTCGGACACGATCTTGAAACGCGAAACGTTTTTGGCAAGTCGACAAAAGATTGCTGCACAAACAAGCTACATCTAAACAAATTATGCGATCCTGTATCGTTATCTTCGAATGCCCGTGCGAGTAAAATGACAAGGCTAGCTACAAACCGTATACATGGTTATAGGCGTAACCAGGGGGGCCAGAGGGGCCATTCCCCCCAAATTTTTAGAACATGTAGTCATTTTGTGCTAGAGGCGTTCTTCCAAACAAAATAGTGTTATTCCTCTAACCCCCCCCCCAGTTTTTGACTGACTACGTCACTGCACGTGTCTAGCACTAAATGCAGAATGGTTGCGAACAAAGGCAAGTTGGGACGTTTCAGCACGAAAGTATCAACGGGCGCGCGTAGCACGCAGTGAATTGAAAGAGGCAGGTTGGATCGAGCTTGAATGCGTGAAGCTACGGTGCCAGTTTAGCTGCGGCCGATGGCTCGGTGATGCTTGTTACGTTACCTGATGATCTTGAGAGGAGGGCTGAACCTCGATCAACAACTTTTCGGAATACAAATTATGACAAAGAAATAACAACAAATTCTTTCAAAGTAAAAAGAAATTTTCTTTCACCATTTCTCAAATGCAATGCGCTTCGGCCCAACCGGTTTCAGTTGAAGCATTGTCTAACACTAATTCACTAATTAGGATAAGAATGTTTTAGATGTGTTTCTTTTGACACATGATGAACGGACGCCCAAAACACCGCTTATTCACACGTATTCAAAGATTTGAGGGAACGCAGTGGCCCGACTACATGGACAAGTACGTACGGACTGGAAATTGAAATCGATGCATTTGTGACAGATTGCTCGTTGAGCCTTTCTGCTGAGCATAAACAATTCACACGTTCACATTGCGTTCGCACGAATCGCATGACGTATCAGTACACGTGAATAAAAATGATGTCGCTTCCTGTCCCTGGCCTGCTTTGCTTCAGATGTTTTGGAGCAAGCTAAGCAGGAAATTACCGCGTGGTATAAGCCATGCTTAAAAAACTGGGTCAACGGTTTAATTATTCCTTCCCTAAGCAATTCTTGCTCCCAGGGTTCAAGGTAAAGACGTGCCCGTGGGACAACAGTGGAATTGAAACAAAAATTAAGTTTTGCAAATTGTTTAAAACAAGCCATTGCCACGGGTTACATGGTAGCCTAAGCGACAAAAGCCAGTTCATGAACCAATTTTCCAAAACATTGAATAGGATTGACAATCTTTGGTTTCGTAAGCTCTGGTTCGAACAATGCGAATAAAAACCAGTTCTTAAACCCACTCTGCTTGCAAGTCTCCTCGAGANACCAGCGCTGGNGACGGATCTGTGTTTACATTTACCAAGAAACAGCTCTTACTCGTTGTTAAACCTGGATTGGAAGTTTTGAGTAAACTGAATAACTGAATATATCGCATTACCAGTTATCTGTACAGAGTTTCTTTCCTTCCCAACCGGGGTGCCCTTTGCTTTGAAGCAACATCTGGTCTGTTAAGTCTAAGCCGTGCTTGAATCAATGCGCCTGTGCTTTCAAGATAGAAGTATATTTAAAAGGAAATGAAAACGAAAATATGTAAGAAGCACAAGTATTGCCAATAGTATAATGTAAATTCAGTGATTCGTAAATAATATTTTTAGATTCAGGAAAACAACTGTGTTTGCGCAGCTTTGAGTTGTACTAGTCAGCTAATTGCAGAATCGAAGGCCCTGTGCTAGTTTACCATTTCCACTATGGAATTAGGTCTTATCCGCTTGACGTCGCCAACAAGCAGCGTGTCTCATTAGACTTGAAATATTCCTCTTCTAGATAATTATATAACTTGCGAATTATATAACTTGCTTGTGACTTTATGGTCGTTCTGTGTTCTATCAAACGAACTTTTTGAAGAAGCACGCTAGTATTTAAGAGGGCTCAAATATTTCTAAACTTGCAGGTGTAAAATCAGGTTTTAGCAGTTTGCCGATTACATTTCGACCCGCACTCGCGAAGTTAGAAAATGATTTCTTCAATGACTTGTATGACTGAGTTGTGTCGATTTACTTGGCTTCAGTATAGCTTCAGCATTCCAACTCTCATGATAAGCCTTCATGGTGATTATAAAACAGCAGCAATGCTGATCAGGTTCTATCAACCTGTGTAGATTGATTGAATATGGAGTGCGAAAAGACGGTCAAATACATGTCGTCAGATCTCTGTCATTGGTTATTAGCAATGATGCGGGAAATGGTGATCTTTAAGATCTCATGTTCGTTTACCCTCAGCCCACGTCACCCAAGAAATATTTCTGGTTTTTCATGTGCTCAGTGACACCAAACGCTCAAGATCAAGGTAAAGCATCAGGAACAAACGCAAAGCAAAAAATTGGAATAAAATGACTCTGTGTTGTTATAAATGTTTCATTTAAATGTTTAGTTTTTGTGTTGTTCCTATAATGACTGTGAAAAACTTCCCTATTTCACCTTATTCCAAGTTAAAGTAACGATGAAACAACAACGTGCTTTTAGAGGCATTCATGCCGGTTACCTGCTTTCAAGCGGAGGTTACGTAAGCGTTGTGCGTAAAAAAGTATTTCATTTACTGAAAGTTGAAGGCAAAGATCTTCCCAAACCGTTCAGGCTTATAATCATCAAAAAAAAATTTTTCTGTTGGTGTTTTTATGTTTCCTGAATGAGCTCTCACTGAAATATTATTTCAGTCAATCTTTCCACTGCAACCAGGCATGTAATCAGCTTGGGACACCAGGAGTACGAGGTGTTTCTGAGGGCTTGACCAAATTTTTTAAACTATGTCCAACACATTTTTCCAGGGGGGCGAAAAAATTTCCAGGGAAGGTTCGCCCCCCCCTTGGTTACGGGACTGACTGCAGCAAAGGCTGAAAGTTATCTAAATCGAACTTAGCAGCCAGTTGTAAATTTTGCGGTTTCTATCTAACTTAGAAAAACAGTAAATAGAAACTTGCTTTATTGCACCTTGCAAACACGATACTCACCTGAACATCCCAGTGTGTACAAGATACGGACACACAAGTGTGGTTTTAATGCCCGTATAACCGTCCTTTTGCAGATCCAGGTAGAGAGATTGGTGCAAGCCAACTGCGGCATGTTTACTGGAGCAATAATCCGGCGCGCCTGGTATCGCAAACAAGCCTGGGCAAACAATGTGTTTGTTAAATGTGTTCCTTTGGTGAATAAGGCGATCTCTGATAATATGTTTTTGGCACAATCAATAAAAAAGTTGCGCTAAGCAAGTGGGGAGAAGTGCACGTTGCCCTGCACTTCTGTGATCAGACGCCGTCCAGAAAAGCCCGCTTTTTATTATATCACCTTTTCTAATGAAACGTACTCTCATTAATTTCCAGTAGAAATACTTCACAATTTAAAACGCATTAGCTGTGTTACATCCCGTGGGATTAACGTTTAAGGTTTTTGTGTTAAAAACTACAAAAACGTTCTCACGAATCTTTAAAGATACTTTCAGTAAAGAAAAGATGTTTTCGGTAAGAAGGTGGGTTACATTCATCAATAAAACTTTGCAATATGTTTATTAGCAGGGTCCTTACCAACGGTACTGGCTGTAGTCACAATATGTCCGTGGTTTTGCTTCATCATCGACGGCAAAAACTGACGGAGGGTCCAAAAATGAGCCAAAACGTTCACTTTGTACGTCTGCTCAATCTGATGTTCCGTTAGGTCCAAAAGCTCTTTGCCATAAACGATACCTGTTAAACAACATTGGTGATTTAAATTATGTTCTATTGCAATACGCAAAGTAGAAACATCACGCAAAACTAAAAAGAGGAATATGCATCGCGGCAAGAAGTTGCTGTGCGGTGTAGCATGCATCTACTGTATTTTATGAAGTCTTTTAGAGCACAGTCGGAACCTCTGTGATCGATAGAAGAAAATTAGAGCGCCAAGTTTTACTTAGATTGAAAATTTCCTATTTTTCCGAAAACCGCATTCAGTCAATCCACTCTTCCTGTGCGATGACGTTCTTTGCGTCATTGCAACAGCAGAAATTTGGATGTCGGTTAAAAAAACTTTTGTAGTTGCAGATATATGCTTTTAATCAGACTTACAAGTCATCTGACTTGACCACCGCTGAGTATCATGAACAAAATAAGAGGCGCGAAATGTCGAAATAAATGAGACAAATTAGTTTGTTAGGTTAAGAAACGTTAACCAAACTACTTTGGGAGAAAATAAAAAAACGTAAGCAGTGGCATTAGTTTTTCAACTGGAATTCAAGTAATCCAGTGCCCACAGGAGCCTTTCATTGCGAAGAAAAATAAGATTATCAAAAATCAAGAGACCAAGCTGCAGTGTTAGTGGTAAAGACCCACAAAACATGAACGTGTTCTTTCGATTTTTTGCTGTGATTAACGACGAGAAAATCGTAGTTTGACACAAATGAATAGAGCGTCGTCATCCTACTCCAGCATTGTGACACGATGAAAAATTGTTCTTTATTTACGAGAACAATGTTCCTATGTTTATGGAAACAATCATTCTTTACGAAAGCTTTGATCACCACTGCCTTCATATTTGTTTAATCAAATCAAGCATTTTTTAAATCACGCAGCCAAGAACGCCGGAACAATGTGAGGGGTCAGGGGGTCAATGTGAGGGGTCAGGGGGTCATGATAATTTGGAGTCGCCAGTAAATATCGCTTTCCTTTCTTTTTGCACAGTTACATTCATGAACTTGCAATTGCATTTCCTGCGTGCTGTTTATGACAGCACAGTTTAACCTTCAACATTATTTTTCAAATTGCTGCAGGTTATCGCACACCAACATAGTTCATTCCCGCGTTTTGTTGACAAAACGTACAGTAGAGTGACCAGTAGTTACAGGTTTAAAACAGTTTTCAAAGTGAACACTACGAAAGATGACGTAAAAATCAATGAATAATGTGAAAGTAACTTATTCAAATGCTACCCTGAACGTGTGCAAATACGTTGTATACAATTTGCTTTGACAATCTAGATTTTTGCAATAAATATCTCATTGGAAAATATAATATTTGTAAATATGGTCCGTTATTTAGAGTTGTCGTGAATTTTTCTGACCTGCAGCCATGATGTTTTAGTTTTACTCTCTGTGCTCATGTTCCAGGTCAGTGATTGCATCAGCGGGGCACGATAAAGGATTGGGTTAGGCTTTGCCTGTGTTTCGGCCTCTTATGGAGAAGCGAATTCAGAATGCAGGGAGCGTGATGCTGCAGCAGCAATACACAATAGAGATTCCTCAGCCGGACAGATTCACTCTTATCGCCTGTGCGGCAGTGCGCCCATTATGACTTGATGACTTCCTATTGACGCCGTGTGACCAGGCCCGCAACCAGGGGGGGTCGCAGGGGTGGCGAAGCCCCTCCTGCAAAACTTTTTGCCACCCCTGGAAAAGTCTGTTGGGCATAGTTGAAAACTATTGGACATAGTTTGAAAAATATGGGCCCCTCTCAGAAAACTCTTCGCCACCCCTGGTGTCCCAAGCTGGTTACGGGCTTGCGTGTGACAAGCAGCACACTCGGCGTGNCAATCCTCGTACAAAGTCAGAAACGCCGAATTACAAATGACGATACACCAGCCTAGTCTTTTCAGTTTGACAGAAGGTTGCCATTGGGATAGCGGGGTTAATTTCTGCATTTCGCAACAAGGTTTACTGAATTTCCCCCCCCAGCAACGCTTTACAACATCCAATAAGGACATTAACGTCGAAAATCGCTGCGATGCACCTTAAAGGTAAGGCCAAACGTAACACCGTAAATTTCGGCAAGGCTCTCTCCCTTTTGGGTNCCCATACGGCACCAGTCATGATGAACAAAGCGGCCAAAAAGTTTCGGCCATTTTCATGAAAATGAACATTGTTACGTAAGAGTGTTAACCTTTAGCTTTTGAACACTTGAGTATTCATGGACCTTACTGACAAGAGAAGATGGACCTAGTTGACAAGACATTTCCTCCAATGTAATCTTCTCGTGAGGGCCAAAAGGGCAAACGGGCTTAGACCTTGTATGCAAACATTCCTGTTTTCTTCTGAAGACGTTACTTCAAACAACATACGTCGTTCCCAGTGGCGTAGCCAGCCCAAAAATTTGGGGGGCGCCAAAATGTTTGATTTTAGGCGAATAACACTATTTTGCTTAGAAAAACGCCTCTCAAAGCACAAAATGACTATATTTTTTAAAACTTTTTGGGGGGGCATGGCCCCTTTGACCCCCCGTGGCTACGCCTATGGTCGTTCCACGTGGTGCAGGCGTAGTTTTATTTACGCCACCTCAGAAATGGAGCTGACCCAATGATTTCGTTTTCGAAACCGAACACAAGATGCGCCACGTAGCACTCGACCTCGGAACACTTTGCCATTGTCCACAAAACAAACCGATTTGTGGCATATTCAAAGCAGAAGTCGCACAGGGCTTGCTTTTCGCTAAACACAACGTCGCGTGGCCAGGTCTTATCGCTTGACTGGCCGCGACGAGCTCGGGTTGCCAGCCCTTGTTACCGCATGATGCAGCGTTTAGCCGCTCTCTGGGTGTCATCGCAGGTCGCAGCCAATCACATCACGACTAGTCCGCGCGTGAGCACTCAGGTGAAAGATGATTGCAGGGTCGCCGCGCTGGTAGCTGCTCAGGGCCGCAACCAGCTGATATTTTCGAGGGGAAAAATGATTGCAACTTGTTTTTGTACAACTTTCGGGTAGNGGCAACTAACATGTTTTTAAAAATTTCGGGGACGCAATTATCCGGTTNCCCCCCTGGGTGCGGGCCTGTNGCTGCTCGCAAGGAAAAGCAGATTGGTAAAAGAGGGCAGATCTACAAAATTTGACGTTTGTCACCGTAAATCGCAACACACAAAAACTTTTCGTGCTTTGATGGGCCGCAAAGGAAATGACCCAACCTGCTTAAGACCGTCTCGATTCGTTGTGCAAACAACGCACCGGCGTGGCGCGGAATGCCGTGTTATGACGCGTTAACAGTTGAAGGAGCTGCGTGGGAAAGCGTGGGCTGTTATTTTTCGCGTCACTATTACTGAAAACCTTGCCACGGCTCAGTATTCAAATCAATGGCTTTTTTCAGTGTGATTCGGTTCCGAAGATGACGTTTCTCACGTATTTCTATTTTTTCAGGATGTCCACGTGTTTCCGGCTGAGCCGGATGTTGGCGGTTTGTATTTTTGTAAAAGCTAAATAGCAGGTCTTGCCGGTTGCATTGCTTAGAATTTTGGAAGAAGACCACCAAAACCAAGTGTTTAATGACAAAGATCTTACACGTGGAAGCCTGCCTTTGCTCAATAATATCGTATTGCTTTGTTCGGTATCACGCAAAACTGTAATTACGGTGGACTGCTTGTAAATGTTAACAGCTCTGACTAGTGGCTGATCATGAAGTTTGGGCGGCTGCGAGCTCAACTGTGGGCCAATGTTTACGCTCCAGTGCTCCTTAAACATTTATACTGTGATGCCTAAATCGCTACCAATTAAATAGTGCAGTTGGCTGAATAGGCGCAACTGAAGCCAGGTGGGTGGGTTCGATTCCCAGTCGGGTGACACCAGAGACATGACATACGGTATTTGCGGCCGGTCCACCCTCGTGCTCGGCGTTGATGGGTGGTACACCCACTATGCTGCAGCACTATGCTGCATTGAGTGCAGTGCAGCATTCAGTATGAAAACAGACCACGGTCCAAGCAAGCGAAGATGGACGCCGCAGACCACTCGCAACACTCCGAAAGTGTTACATAAACCGAATATAAACTGAACTGAGCCTTTTACGCTTTATGCGAGAATCGCTTCACTTAACCGGGACAGCAATTTTTTATCATCGAGCTATACGCGTGGATATCTTTCAGCGCATTTTGTCAAGCTTGAATTAGAGGCTTGTGAATGGTTGCCAGTGCGCTACGTAATCGGTTCGGTTCAACTCTATACCTATTGCAGAATATCCGACATGCAACGTCATTCACCGACCGGCATTGTTGACAAGGATGGTGATGTCACCAAACTGTTCCCTGGCTTTCTTGGCCGCTCTCTTCACGTCTTCTTTATCGGAAAGATCGCACACGTCAGCGAATACCGGAGCTCCGACTTCGCGAACCATGTCGGCCGTTTCTTCGTTCCCTGCGCATGGGCCATACAGGCTATAAGTTCGAATCAATTTTATCAACATAAAAAGAGAACGATATCATATCGGAGAAGGAAGATCAAATCGTTTTCTTAGACTGAAATGAAACGCCATTTCAAGGGATGTGGGCGGCACACCTGTGCATTCTAAACTACTATTAACTCAACTGTACGTCGAAGCTTGTCAGCGATGTTCTGTTCAAGTGACAGTGTTCCAGTGCTTGGCCCTAGGTACCGGTTAACTGTTAATTAATTTTAAAGCAAAAGTTGTGCAAAGCAGGGATGAACTTTTCCTGGGTAAATGATTTTAAAAATATATCCAAACGACAAATTCTTGCAGTGCGGAGCAGGTGTACGACACATGTTTGCCAATCTGCCTCTTTCAGTAGCTGCATCTGTTTATGCGCTCTACTGAGCAGTCCTATCGATATCGGCATAGGTTTTGTATTTTTCAAGTAAGGGAGGTAATTTGGGCATGGGTGCCTGACGTTTTCCAATTGCGCATGAAGGAGGACCAGTATTGCGCAACTTTTTAACTTGTTTGTGAGTTATAGCGTATGGCCATTTTGACCTTAAGGAATTCATATGGCTGAAAAACGCAAGAATATTCTTGAAAATGTCACATTTTCATTTCTCAAACTACTTCTGTTGCGTGGTGAACCGCAAGCTTTGAGCATAACACGATTTTCAACCTTCAACCAGCCGCCAATAAGGGCTATTGTGGGAATGTCCTAATGTTCCTTGCCTTTTTGGTGTTTTTAGTATGGGTACTTCACCACACTTTTGGAGGAAAATTAGTTTTGGTTTTTGCGAAACAAAAATCTTTCGCAATCTAGCAAATTCTTTTCTTGGTCAGATGAGCTTGAGACTAATTGCTGAGTTGTTAAAAAACGCGCCAGTGCTCCTAAAACACTTGGAAATTTTTTGCCGATTTGGCGTATGGTACCAACGGTGCTAATGTTTCTTGCGAATCTGAGCAGAAATTGAAAGTCAGCAACAAGGTCATCCCAAATCTCAAACGGTGAAGTTTGAATTTCCTATCTTTGCATAAACTGGATGCTTCCATCGTTAGTGCAAATGCATTAATTTCTTGATGATCATTACTCGTCTGCATACTGCGCGAAAGCATGTAGGTAGCCATACAAAACTTTGAACATTCCACTAACTGGTGAGTCTGGTGACAGTTATACGATAACAATGTTAACGATGCTTTAATTGAAAGGAGTGTTCATTGCGACTAACGTGAAAATCACGGATGTTTACTCTTCCGAAAGTGGAGATTTTTGAATAAACGTTCAGCGCTGGTGCAAACATCAAAAGAGTCTGCAAACCTTGATGATTGTTACATATCCGAAAAACCTTTAAGCTTGGCGGTGGTACCGGCTTTATGTTTCAAAACCCGCTTGCTCTTAGGTTTCTGGGCCAGTTTAATATTTGACTATATCGGCTGACACATCGATACTTGCCTTGTTTGTTAATGTCCCATAAAACTAGCTTTGCTTTTCTGCGAGCAAAGTCCATTGCCAGCAAACGTCCCATTCCACTGCCTGCGCCGGTAATGAGGCAGATCTCGCCTTCGACCGACTTGTACCTTGCCGGAAAAATCCATCTGCAAAATTTGAGAAATAAAGTTTTAAAAATCATGCTGTTTCGCATTCCGTAAGTTCATGTCGGACAAAACTTGTTTGTGCAGAAACATTTGCCAAAGGAGATACTTTTATAAATCAAAGCATCTCAAAAATATTAAGAAAACATTGATCTAATGATCATTTCTCGGATATTTTGGAATTAAAAAACAAACCGCTGATTGATTTGTTGCTACTCGGAAATTTTTCTAAAGAATCGATGAGGAATTTCAGGCAAATGTACACAAAAATTAATTTCCGAAAAAGGGGGCAAAGAAAACGTCTCTGTTTTCAGATCCACATCACGAAGGGTTGAAAAAATAAAATAAATGTTCATAAAATCTTTTGCTCAACTGTCGTAAAATTTAAAAACGACACTGACATTTGAGTCAGCTGACAGTAGGCTTTCGACGTGGCGAATAGCACAAAACAAGAATGCAAAAAAGGCACCTAACACCCGCGCGTGATTACTATTGATGTGATGATAACGACATCGAGAAAAGCCAAGAGAGACAACAAAATGTTGGGTGTGCAACAAAAAGAAGGCAAGAGCGATAAAATCTTTTAATTAAGTCGAACTAAAGACGAAGGCAAAGTACTGCATCCACGGTTAAGTCAAGCATGACCGAACGTCTTTTGTGGAAAAGAATGTGACTGTTTTTCATTGATAATGTTGGGTGTCGAATTGATAAAAAAAAACATTCGGTAAATCGTCGTTTTCCAAAATCTTTTTCAAAGGCAACAATTTGAGTTTGTTACCAGTTCAGTCGGTGTCTTGATTCTAATGGGTGTTTTGCAAAGGCACTTTTGTCAGGATGACATATTTTTGCGATAATTGTGTTGTGTTCTTTTTTGAAATGTATGCATTCTTTATTTTCATTGGCACGTTACAACCTTCGCAGTGTACCAAGCCTCCACAGGTAACTACCGCTTCGTTCAGTTGACTTATTATGTTTGAAAACCAATTCTAAGAAAAAAAACAATCGTCAAGTCTTTTATTGGAACAAAGAAACTGGTGTTTGGCATTGAGTTAAAGGTGGGAGCGAAAAAACATACAAAAAGTTTTGAAAACCCCTCAGCAAGATAGTGTTTTTTCAAAATAACCAGATTGAATTTTTGGCACCAGCAAAAGCTTTCAGTAGGACACTCAACGGCAAGCGTTTCTTAAGTTTTTTTTCCGAACGTGGCAATATATAGATGGACAGAAGTCGCTGATTGGCGTGAGCAAGCAGGAAGTCATACCATCAAGGGGAGGAAGGCGCAAAGTGGCTTTGATTGTCGTCCATTAAAGACACTGCATCATGAGCTGCGTTGGGCAATAATCGCCACCTGATCCGTGTGTGGCAAAACAAAAGTTGCTTGAATACGTTTTACATGAGAATGGAGTTGTTGATTTTCGTTGTTTTTAAAAAACAGCTTTACCTCACAAGCCGACCAAGGCTTTAAAGCAGTTACTCTTAAACTGGGTTCGATCAAACCCTAGGGGCTCGGTGAGTCAGTTTCTGGGGTTTGGCGTAAGTCCGATGCACGGTTTATTTTGAGGGTCAAAAAGTTTTATAGCTACGTTTTGAAGAAATAATATTTTATTGTTCCAATTGCGAAGGGTCCGGTGAATGCATGGATAAAATTTGCGGAGTTCAATGCCTCCAACAAGGTTAA
>JGI24159J19872_10010094_pt1 | contig 12388 bp, 9 predicted proteins | sample Ectturendosymbi4_FD_19872 | JGI IMG/M metagenome (IMG submission 19872)
TGAACGTGCGTGCATAACTTTTTCACAAATCTCAAACGATATTTACGACCAGCTGATAAAAATCTTGTAGCTTTTTTCCTCTCGTTTCATGCACTACCATCTTGACATGCGCCTGCTAGAAGGTAATCACAACATTTTCTGTGATATTCACATTTTTTCTGCAACAACAACAACAGCAGAAGCGTTACATTTCAGGATCCAAGAGTTGATAATTTTCGAATGCTCAGCCCACGTGCAAGTAAAATTTTGTGTGGCTTTTTGATGCGAAAATAAAATTTTGCGTGTATTTTCGTTGTACAATGTGTGTAATAATTTTTTTCGTAGTTCAATTAGTGCAACGAAAACATCTATGAAAGTTTTAAGTATCGAAACGAAAGTGCTGTACGTTTTAGTCAAATCGAAACCAAACTGAGTTATTTAGTAATCGGCAAAAACAGCTGAACTCATGTGCGTTTTCGGACGGAGTTGAAAAGCAGAAATGCTGTCTAGGACCAGGTGATATAAAAACTGTTATAACTTTTCGTCTCTACAATTTTTTAATTCAAAACTTGGCAGGATGCTTTGTAACAGCTATGGTAACCGTTTCTGCGATTTTTGCATTTTTCCCATTGTTACAATAGACGCAATGAATTTTCAAAGTCAAAAAACAGACAATCCACCATTGTTTCAGGGTGTTTTTCTCCCCAAAAGAAGTGGAAAAATTATTTGATTACGATTTTCATAAACTACACAATATGACTAACGTTTTTGTGCAGAATTTGGGTTTCTATTGTGCAAGGTTTTCCATCCAGAGCCTTTCCAAAACAACGCCTTGCCCCACTCAAGCGTCAGCGCAAAAACCATACCGGCGTTCTAGCATCAGACAGCAGCCACGAATATACCGTGGACCGGCGGTCAATTAGTTGTGTCGAGGTAGAATATGCATTGCTCTCCCTTGCATTTCCAAAAGATAATTCACGACGTGCCATTGCGATAATAATTAAAAATATAGTAATTCCCTGAGATGTTTGACGTGGAAATCACTTGAAATGATTGTTGCTTGCTGAATATTTTTTACCGTAAACTGTTGTTCCGGTCTCCTAAACAGCATTCTTTCGGTATCGAGTAACGTATAAATTATATTTTCTTTTTGGCATACACGTATATTCAAAGGAGTTTTTTGGCTTTGCGTTCTTGACAATTTGTTAATATTTTGCTGTTCCATTACAGTTGTGAACAAAAATTGCGCGAAAGTTTCCAGGAGGAAGTACAACGTGTATGTTTCCATTCGAAACGTCTAATCGGTCTTTTGGAATTGTCTGAAAAGAAGAACGATGCTCTTAATAAAGAAATCAATGACCACACAAAAGCATGCAATACACAAATAATTTATTTGTTTAAAATCTTTAACAATTTGCTGCGCTTCAAGGAGTGTAACGTCTTGTCGTAAAGGTTTTCTGAGCAGTTGCATCAGTTTTCAGGTAATTTGGTCTAAAATTTAAACAACTACAATTCGAATTTATTTTATTACAAGTTAAGTTGAATTTGACCCTTTTATTTAAAAGAATTGATCATATTTTATACGTTATCATGAATAACGAAAACAATCTATACGCAGAAGAAATTATTATCAGCGGTTTGCAACTATTCACATTATTTAAACTTACAAACAAAATTTATTTTGGTTTTTGAAAAACGCGTGCATTGCAAACTTTATGGAATACTGACTGGCAAACGGACCTCACCGGCGCTGAATTACTGGTTCTTTGACGGAAATCCAACATTATCCGTTCATATTGTTGACATATTTGACCATATTGTTTTAATATGCGATCAGTTTGCGGGGATGAGTTCGCAAAAGATTGTTTCTCACCAACTGCTCTGATTCCCTCTAGAATAGTCGATTACTTTCAAGTCAACGCAACGGAAAAGAGAGCTGAACACATTAACGTATACGTATAATAGAAAATGCAAAAATTTTAGGACACTTAGAGGCGCAATGCTTCAGTCTTAAAAATAAAAGTCTAAGAACAGTGCGATATAACCTGTGGATGACACAAGGCTAAGGTAGATATGCGTGTGCAGCATCAAGAGATAAATGTCTGGGATGAGAAGCAATTTTTTCTCATTTACAGCGATTTCAAAGTTAGCACCCCAACATGTTTTTATCCATCTTTCTATTCTTCGGTATTTTATTTAACCCTTTAAATCAACACGGAGAAATGCAAATGAATTCAAGCAAGATTTGATCTCAAAAGCAGACTGCTTCGTGAAAGATCAATCATGACGTCAAATTTTACTGTTAGATGTATATCATGTTGTAAAAAAGTGCCCATTTTGTGTCATGTCAAAACTTACTAATAAGCGAGCATGCTTTTTTGTCTGAAGGATTTAAGAAAACGGGTTGCACACTACCAAGAACAATGACCATTTCATAAATTAAACAGTCCTAGCTTTCCGCAGTAAAATTAGTTTTTACCAAATTCAATAGAGGAAGAAAGTCAATGTAACCGCTTATGATCAGCACTCGCAGAGTTTTTCAACCGTATCCAACAACCTTACGCCAAAACATTGGCTGATGGGTTTAAACCCTTCACCTTTGTGGAGACTAGTTACAGTTATGGGCGCAATTTGGTGGGGGACAGGGAGGACGTGTCCCCCCATTTTTTCAGACGGTGGGACATAATGTGCCATGTCCCCCCACTTTTTTCTCTTTAGGTTTTGTATTCGAAGTTTCAAAAATAAAAGTAATGCTTGTCACGTTTTTATGTGAAGAGCTTTCAAATGTGAGACGGTAGGCCACACATAGCCAAGTTGACGTTGAAACAGAGTTTGGTGTGGTCAAACTGATTCTGTTACTTTGTCAAGTTTAGCGTCGATAAAAAAAACTTTTCATCATTTTTCAAGTTTCTGGAGACCGTGGAGATCGTTTACTGCTGCTGTCCCACACTTTACCCTGTGTGGTATACTGTTGGAAAGGTCATTTTCTTGTAATAGTGAGAGTATTACAGCTGCACATGTGAGAGACCACAGTACAGCCATGATTTGTTCTGTGCAGAAATGTAACTGGCTTTGCTGTAACGTTGGTTGCCAAGTATTCAGAAACAGACAACGTATAATTTACTGATGCTGGTGTATATAATGTTAGAAAGTTAGGTTCTCAGGCAAATATCTGCGAAGCTTTTGCCGAAGACAGAAAGCAGCATATTGTGGAGACGTAGTTTTGGAATGGGGAGTTTCGCAAAAGACTGTTTTCAACCATTACTGAACAGGATTTCGATGAAAACATTGGAGAAGTAGCCTACAGTATTTACCTAAATTTGGCTTTCGGGCCTAAATCGGCTTCAAAAATAAATGTCGGGCTTGAGCCGGGTTCGGGCTTCAAAGTGAGGTCCTTTTACAACTCTGTGTGGGTTTGTATGCAGGGGGCAACAAGGGGAGATTGAAAAGATACATCCTCCACCCACCAACAGTAAAATAGAATGAAATCATTTTGTGACGTAGGCTACGCTAATTTTAGGCCAAATGTTTTTGCTGCTGGTAAGAGGATATCAATGGAGGTTTTGGTAGTGGTGGGCCTGCATGAATGATGCCCGATATCATTAAAAAGATTTGTAGCTTTTTCAAAAAACGGTTATCTGCAAGAAAAATCTTTATCGTCTTTGTAACGTTAAGCAACTTGAACAAGACATCAAATCGCGCTGTAACCTAACCCACACTTCTTATAAAATGCATGAAAACTGAAGTGTTCTATACTGTAAGATGGATATGCACGTGCGACCAATGCGATTCAGCATTTTGTATACTCCAACTGACCGCTCTGATAAAACCCCATTAATGTGTTCTATTATTTTGCTGTGCTTGATTGCATCCAAATGCGATATTAATGGAAGCAGGCTGAATTACAGTACCGTGTCCTGCAACACATTTAAGAATATTAATATGTAAATCATCTGCAAGGACAAAGCGTGATTAGTGCTGCTCTCAAAACACCTCTAGAAATAGGATTGGGAATCTGTATATATAAAACGTCATTTTTGCATCGACCCGATGACTCTATTGGTTTCAAAACAAGGTGTCCCCCCACATTTTACAACAAAATTGCGCCCGTGGTTACAGTACTTGATTATAGATATGTGCAAGTTTGAATAATTGCAAAACGATGCCAGCAAACCCCAGTCGGCTGATTCCTCGAAGCTTAAAGCACATCTAGCTTTATAAGATGATCTTTCTATAAAAAGTAAATACACATTTGTAAAATCTAAGACTAAATTCAAATTACTGGGGTTTTCATAGTCATTAGTAATGGATTTCGTTCATTTTTTACCCACTCAGCAGCTACCAGTAATTCTTTAAGAGTAATATCACAACAGTCATGCTGGCATTATCAGTTGGTGGAATACATATTCTAAGATCATAATGTTTGATTATTGGTTGTGAAAGGATTCCTTTCAACACACAGTCATATTTTGTATTCAAGCATATGTCCAACAGGCCAGAAATGTGATAAAATGTCTTTACAATTTAATCAACAACTACTTGAAAACAGGCCTGCAAAGCAGGCTACAATTAAAGTTATTTATTTTATAAAGAAAACAAAAAGGTAATTACAGTGAAGTTTGCTACATCCTTTTACGATCGCTTTGAAGCAGTGCGAAGGATAAGAGCACGTGACGTTGCTTTCTTCAGTCTTGTTTTTGCTAAAGCAATGCTCACAAACGTTTTGTTGTGGTAAATCAAACAACAATGCTGTTGTCATCATGTAATCACTCAGCAATGGTTTTCCACCAGAAGACATTGCGCAGGTCCATCAATGTTGCTCACAATTCACACCTGCGGTCGTGTTTTATAATTGCATTTGCCCGCTAGGTGCCGTTACAGCTAAACATGCTAGGTTTATTTGCGTAAATCGTCCGCGCACGAAATTTTCAGAAATGAATACGAGAAGTAGTAGGTCATGTTTTCCAAACGATTGGGGTGGTGTAATTTTCCAAGTAAATGGTAATATAAAAGTCATAGACTTTCGCAACCATGATCGTGGCCGTCGAAAAACACCAAGAAACGTTTTCGTTGATCGAACATATACGGGTTCCGGGACCCAGACCCCACTGGTAAGACATTGCAATGTCTCAGGCTTAAATTCCAGACCCATATAGCTTGCTCATATTCATATATCGCCATAATATCCCCAGTTTTCCTTCTGTTCCAACATGTTAAAAAAAGCGCAACAAGAAAAAATCAACATAGGTCGTTCGTTTTTACCAGCTATATTACANATGCTGACAGTGCGTTGGTGATTCGTTGGAGTTGATCATGGGTTATGACGCCTCAAGAATGGCGTCTCACATCTGTCCTGGCACCCTTTCTCTTCAATATCTTCATCTCTGACCTGCTAAACACCGTCTCCAGAAAGTATGCATGTGCTGCTGACCTAGCAATCATGTTTGCTGATGGAGACCCGAAGGTAGTGGATGTGGTGCTTAGCAAGGGATATGACACGACACGAAAAATCATCGAACGACACTTCCTCGAATCGACAGTTTATCGAACGACCGTTCAACGAAGGACAATCTATCGAACGACAGCTTTCGAACAACAGTTCATCGAAGGACAGTCCATCGAACGACAGTTTGTCGAATTCGATAAAACCAAGTACGGGAGATTATAATGCACGCATACAATGAAACGATTTTTATGAATGGAACAAATTTTACCATCGAATACGCAAGGTATTTTAAATGCACATTTCATTAACATTCATTTATTTACACTGCACGGCAATTACGTATGCAGGGGAGTGCTCCACAACAGGCGTGCCGCGAATGGACGCTTGGTGTGCCGCGGAAGAATATTATCAGAAAATATGAGCATTACAGTTCGCTAATTCAAACTCTAGCTAGACTTCGACCGTGCATTTAAGTTGTTTTAGTGATGTCAGAATTGAAGTTTTCACAACCACATGTTATGCCTGGTGTAAAGCAATAACGGTTGGCGAAGATAGAGGCTTTGCTGCGTTAAAAAAACGTCAAAATCCAGCCATTCAAATTATGCATTGCTGTTTACGCAGGGACGCCAGCCCCGTAGTCGGGTTTGAAGGTTCATGGGGAAAATATATTTTCAGGGGGTAAATATTTTTTTTGAATGATTGAAACAATTTTTTTCTGGGCACAACAAAGTTTGGGAGGCTATAGCTACGGTCCTAAGGAAAGCCCTGATGATCAAAGTTTTACCGAAGGAATTGTCAGAAACGATGAAAGACTGTATCCACATTTTCAGCTTTGTTAAAGCAAGCGCCTTTTAATTCCACAAATTTCTCGTTGCTATGCGACGAAATGGGAGCAGAACATCAATCACTGCTATTTCGCACGTCTGTGCATTGGATTTCACAGGGCGAAGTTCTCGCAAATGCCTTCGAGCTACGGCATGAAAGAAGTCAGTTCGTATTTTAAGTCAGGACAACCGTCATCTGTATAAACACCTTGAAGATGGTCGTTGGATTATTAAAATTGCATATATGACCGACATACTTGAATGGACTCAACATAAAAGTGCAAGGCAAAAATGAAAATCACATGTTCTGACAAGTTAAAAGGTTTTAAACAGAAAAATAGCACTCTGGAAAACTGCGTAACACGTGGAACAGGGATCACTGGAAATGATTCCAAGAAGCAATTAAAATAGAATATTGACTAAGTGTTTGTGTTGAGTTTGACCCAATAACACTTAACTTTTTTGCATCAGAAATATGACCGTTACTTTTTCACAATTAATATGGAATAATATGGTTGGATCCGAAATCCATTTTCGGCTAATGCTGAAATGTCAACGTAAGATTTAGAAAAAACATTCTTGAATTGAACTACGAAAAATAGAACGCTGAGATTGAAATTAAGTGACGTTGCATTTGATCAGTTTAGGATTTGTATTGAAAAAGTATAAAAGCGAATTTCAAAAGTTTTCATTGAAATTCTTCTTCAGTTTTGCACTACGTACTTGTGTGAACAAAGTTTCTCATCTTTGTTACTGATCATAAACGACCTATGCTTAAAAGACGTTGATGGAGAACGTCTTGTTGCTCTTTCGAATATTGAGCCTAACACACCGCGACTGTGCTCATCAAAACAAGCGCAAATGACTCAAGATAAATCATGAAGTGCATTGCTTAAATTAGTGGCGAGGTGTGCCGCAAAATTTTGGAATGTTGTTAATACCGTGAGTTAAAAAAGGCTGCGGAGGACTGATCTAGGGTATGGCAGGCATGTGCCGTAGACGCCACTTTGATGAGAGCGCAAAAATGCTTGGAAAAATTATTGTTGATTTGCAATTTCTGAAACTAATATTTTGTGCCCCGTACAGCCATTAACTGCAAAGCTGCATCAACACAGCGCTTTTATCTAATGCATCAAAGTCGGGCGAGTCAGGCCAGCACCAACAAGTTTTTTGATAAACTGTGGTATTGGGGTACAACACGAAGGGCAGACATCGTGACAGAACAAAAACGCTAGCTCGCCGTGCCTACAAAACCTCGTCCTTTTGAGGCTTAAGAAACGCTAAAAGTCCGTCTGTGCTGTTGCGTTTCAAGCAAGAGGACATTAGTCAGAATCTGGTTGAGACAAGTTGAAGTCCGTGGTTGTGAGAATCTTACTTTCATACAAATAACTACGTAAACTCCCACAGATTTACAAATTACTTGAAGCTGCTGCGCCCGACTCCGACTGACGAAACTTCTTCGATGGCCACTAGTGCCTTAATCACAAAGCCACAGTGCACCGACTAAAGAAGAGAACCTTAGTTAATAGCTAGTCCTGGAAACATCAGCAGGTAGCATCGTTACCGTACCGGTTGAGCAAAACATGTTAAATCTTCAAAGCAGATATTTGTTAGGCTTGTTTAGAGCTTGAGTAGCCCATGTTGATGAAAGCGTCTTTCCAAATCTTCGAATTGCTTTACAAATAATGCTGACAATGGCAGTGTCTGTTGCAAGCTGCGAGCGATCTTTCAGTTAACTGAAAGTGGTCACTTCATGCCTCCGAGGCTTAACAAGCCCTAACCTACCACGTATTGCCTTATTTACTGTACCTTTGATGAGCATAGAAACGGAAGAAACAGAGAAAACTGGCTGTGACGATACCACAGACGAGTCTGCGTCAATAAAAGCATGGAAAGTGTTGTTGTGATTAGCATGTTGCGTTATTCAAACAAGAAAAGACTGGATATAATGATGTTTCGATAGAACTGTGTCTTTCGAACACAAGCAATGCATGACTTGCATTAAATAATTTATTGTACCATCCAAAGTAAACGTGCTTCATTTTTAAAGAAGTTGTTGCTTCATGCGTATAGCTGCAATATGTTGTGTGATTTTCTTTGTGGAGATTTAAATTTGGTCAACCATTTCTATGCACAAATTATGATGACATTGTTAATTGAATGTTATTTATATTCTTTGCAACAAATTAGAATAAGTAGAGGATTATGGACACGTTATATTTTATTTGCTGAAACGTTTAAAGCAAAAATAAACATATATTCTGTTTTAAGATATTTGATATCTTAATGGTTTAGCTTTCGTAAAAATTGTGCTAATATCCAATATTTCATTTATTAAAAAGAACGCACAATTAAACTTTTCCACGGGCGCCATTTTGCATAGATACACCATTGGTACACCGTTACTAATTATTTAAATCATAAGTTGTGTGCAGTTGCTCGAAGGTAGCTGCTTATAAAATGACTATGTTCAAATGGTGCTCTCATGAGGCTGTCTTCCTCGGCTGCGGATAGTACAGAACTCTTACATTTGAGGTGTTTTTCGTTAAGTTATGCCATTTTGAGTTTTGTTACTGGCACACATAAAACCGTTCAAAGCCACTTCCGGTCCACTTCTCCCTTAAAACGAATTCCATTTCTAAACTATTTTACAATCACTCACAATTGCTCACTTCACTGCTGTTCTGTCCTCTGGTTTTGGTGGTTATGACTCCTGCTAATGATCAGTCGATACTAGAGAAAAGTGAAAAGGGTCTTTGCACTTGGAAAAAGTTAAGTAGAGTGTTATGATTGGAGCTGTACTTTGCAGGGTGATGACTACGCCGTAATAATGTCTTGCAACAGTTAAGTCAGATATGTCGTTTCGATAAACTGTCGGTTCGATACACTGTCTTTTCTATAAACTGTCTTTCGATAAACTGCCGTAAACTCTCCTTCCAAACATTGTCGTTCGATGAACTGTCGGGTTCGATAAATTGTTGGTTCGACAATCTGTCTTTCGATAAATTGTCGGTTCGATAAATTGTCGGTTCGATAAATTGTTGGTTCGATAAACTGTGGTAGTACCGAACAAGGACATGACAACCGTAGATGAATACCTCCAGCCCAGACGCTGAAACTCAGCATTACAAAAACGGTGTCGGCAGTCTTCCACCTCAACAACAAGGAAGCTAAACGTGACTGAAAGTCAACCTCAGCAACGAAACCCTGCTCTTCTGCTCCCAAACCAAATACCTTGGAGCGACGTTGGACAGGTCCCTCACGTATCGCCGACACCTTGAGTCACTTCGCAAAAAGTTGACATCAAGCGTCGCACTCTTTGAAGCGGCTTGCTGGCTCTGGATGGGGTGTTGGAGCAACAACATTGAGAACAGCTACCTAAGCCCTCGTCCACTGAACCGCAGAATGCTGTGCTCATGTTTGGTGCCGCAGTGCTCATACCCGCCTTATTGATCCTGCCATCAACGACGCCTTGCGAATTGTGACTTGATGCCTGCGTCCTTCACCAGTGGACAACCTTCCAATTCTAGCAGGTATCCAACCTCCTGATCTTCCTCGCAAAGGAGCCACATTGTCTCTAGCACGCCGTGCCATGGAGCCGGGACACCTTCTCCACTCAGCGCTCATCTGTTCATCGAGTGCAGATGCACGGCGTCTCAAATCGAGACACCCATTTGCACCCGCCTTGCAACAACTCATTAGTTCATCTGACAACAGCAGCATACGTGCGGCGCTCTGATCCGTCCAGGATCACCAATGGAAGGCGGAGTGGTTGGACAACACTACGAGACTCCGTACTTTTATCCCCGACACCAGCACCTACCCTCCTGGAATGACCCACCCAAGAACAGCCTGGGTCCCGCTTAACCGCCTCCGGACCAGTATCGGACATTTCCGCTCCTGCTTGCACAAATGGGGTATGGCTTCCTCTGCGGCCTGTGAGTGTGGCGCAGAAGAACAAACCGTCGACCATGTTGTCGTCCAATGTCCAATCCATCTACCTCCCCATGGACTGCACGGCCTGACAGTTCTGGACGATGAGACAATCGAATGGCTGCTCAACACCTGCCCCGAGATCTAGTGTGGCTAAGTGGACAGTAACAACTCGCTCAAACGAAGATCGATTTCCCGCCGCAGTCCGCTTTCAGTGCAGAACGAGTTTGTACCCAAACTGCAGCAGCAGAGACATCTACTTTACTAGTACCGTCTTTCTCACCTCTGTTTGTAGACGCAATTACTGTTGCTGAAGGTACTTCCTGGCCTTTGTCGTAACATTGGGGCTTTTTAACAAACCAAATCGTGTTTCCGTTAACTTCGTTCACTTAGCCCTGCTGACCGCGCAGTACACAGCTGCAGATGTACCGCAACAAAATGCAGATTCTAACCAGTACTTTTCGCGGAACGTAATTAGCAATGATGACGATAATTGCAGCTGTGGATGTCACCGCAACGGAATGGAGTTGGGCCGCCGCGTCTACAGTGTATGGGTGTAGACAGGATTTCCCAAGGGGGTCACGCCCCCAAAATTTGTAGCATATCTTGTCGTTTCGTGCTTTGAGAGGCTGTGTCCCAAATACAATATTGTTGCACGCTGAAAGTTAAAATATTTGGGACTGGCTACGCTACTGCTACAGGGTCCGCAATCTTTGGTATACCGTTTGATAAAGTCAAACTATTTGTACCCTTTTCGCCATGTTGCATTGATTGCCTTTTCTGGCTGTTCTTGCCTTAGAAATTTTTTAAGTGGCGTATTGTGTTGCGGCCTGGTCGCAAAAACAGTCGTTTTCAGTATGCCGCAACAAACCACAAGTTTTTCAAACTTGTGAGATCTTTTTGCTTTTTCCGATATATTTTATAAACTGCTACGTAACGAAGCTTAAAAAATTCATGCAAACGGTAAAGATATGCGATAAAAATAAGGAAAATATATGAAATAAAGCATTTCAATCTGGCCAGATGAAATACAGTAGAATGCAAACACTGTTTAATTTTCAAGGCTGCATTGGTCGCTCTACTAGCCCCATTTCAACCAGTTGAAAGACGTTGATCGAGTCAGGTGTTGTCAGCATAGATAAACTGCACTGACGCTACTTACAGCATGTTTGCTGCTGATGGATGATTAAAAAGTTCAGAAAAAAATTATTGAGGAAATTATTATACGGTTCACTACTTGGTCAGTTGTTGATCTGCCAGCCCGGAACATTTCTTGCGCATTTAGCTGTGATTTCTTTGCCATATCATGAGCTCCCAACAAAATGACATCCTTTCGGAGCTTTTACAAACATTGCACAAGTAGGATGGGGTAGTACCATGAACGTTTAGTTTGCTGAAAGTTTCCCCAAATTCGACGGTTATGCAAGTGATATAATCGTTTACATGAAACTGGAGAAGAAGTATCCGAATCAATATCAAGTCACAAGCATTTAGAGAATCGGAGTAGATGAAACGAAGCCCAGAAACATGCGTTGTGTGGATTGGATAGAACAGGGGCGGGGAACCTGTTTACTATCACTGGCCGCATGAATTGTGTATTATCGCTGGCGGGCCGCAAAATCAATTAATTTATCCTAAAAATCTACCTATATCTAACTCTGAGGAAGAGTGACTTCTCCTGACTTGCTATCTAAGTACCTACTTATCGTGATGCTTCGTTTTGAAGCGATATTGTACTCTAACTTGGGTAACGAAAATTTTGATGCGGGCCATATCAAATGTTTACGCGGGCCACATTTGGCCCGCCGGCCGCAGGTTCCCCACTCCTGAGATAGAGCATCCTTCCACTGTTTCCTGCTGATGGCGGTTGTTCAAAGCTCACTGCAGGCCATGGTGTTGTTATAATTGATCGTGCTTGTGACCTCACACTAGCACATTTTGCCCATCCGGTGTACTGGCAGTGTTTTGCTGTTCTTTAGATACATTTACAGAGCATGACTCACAAGGTTAATTTAATCTAATCATAAAAAAGCAATACTAAGACCAATATTTAAAACATTCCGTTACAGATACCTTCAGGTTTGAAATCAATCAATCAATCAATTGCATTTTTGGCGAGGTATAAACACGTCGTGGCTCAACAAAAACATTACGAAGATTGGCGAAGTGACCGCGATGGTCAACAAGTCAGTCAGCCTTAAAAAAA
>JGI24159J19872_10010095_pt1 | contig 12388 bp, 11 predicted proteins | sample Ectturendosymbi4_FD_19872 | JGI IMG/M metagenome (IMG submission 19872)
CTTGCGTTTTCTTTTCTCTTTACTGCGATGCATGTTAAAAACCTAGCGCTTTGCGTGTGGGAGTGAAGACGTTACACAATACAATACAATTTCTCAACTTTTTTCTGAGTGTTGGCAATTGGAAAAATATGTGAAACTTCGTCGCATCTTGTTCTGGATTTATAATGAAACTGGAGAGTTTGAATAAAACTGGAAGTGTTTGCATGAAACTGGTAGAGTTTCAGGCAGGGTATTCGTGTTGAGATTAACAAACCAATGCAAAAATAATAAGGCTCCATCGAAACGATCAATAACGTTCATCTGCTCGCTGATTTCAACTCAGATTAAAATCTGCGCTGTGTTTGGTCGCAACCGAAAAATCATTAGTTGTCGATGCTCCTTGTCTCCGTTTCAGGCTTGGCTGCTAACGTTCTCATCAAACATTCTTACCACAGGATCTTGCTTTCGTGTCCGCGTGCTCCAATAGCCAAAGACAGTGCTTAACAAGATTATTTCCGCTAGCAGTCCGATCCCAACAAGGCAAAATATGTGAGTAACAACGTTAGAATACAGAAGTTACAATATTTAACTTAGGTCAAATGTCTCTTACAATATTGGGCTCAATTTCTGACTAAAGAAGCATTCTTTACATTTGAAGGTTGTCATGCAAACTAATTGTTAACACCCTCAATGTGTATGATAAAATGTAGCAGATGAAAGCAAATAATATTTTTTAGCTACAAGCGGTGCCCAGTGTTGTTTTCATAGCTTTTGTTACCTTTGTTACCAGGCTACTTAGATCTACGCATTTGGTGAAAGCAGTCTATACCTTACAACTGCGCTCTCACTAAAAGTATTGAGGTCTGTTTTAACTCCGAAACACTAATTTAATCTCCTCGTCGTGCAAAATGTTCAAAGTAATGAGAATAAACCTTTTACGTCACTCGCATGTTAGCTAAACTTAGAGAGGCTGAGTTTATTAGGTGCCGCCGGCTCTACCGTTAATCATATTAGATGGCTGGGTCAGGCCAAAGATGTGATCATGCCATCTTGTTCTCGGCCAGCCTTTGATTTTCTTTCAGTGATTGGATCCAGCACATCATGCCTCGCAAATTCCAGGGAACTCTGGCCACATAGCCGAAACATTGCAGCTGAAATACCTTTACTCAGAAGAGAATAGTCTCGACAGTTAGGGCTTTACAAATTTCGCAGCTGCCCATTTGAATCGTCCTACAATAAAAGCAAGTATCTAAGACGGTGAAAACGCTAAACTCTTTTATTACATTATCATTAAAGTATTACCGGACACTAAAATAAATTTTCCACTTCACAAACTAGCAAACGCTTACATGTCAAATTCACATACAGTTACAGTCATGTGCAGACGCTTAAGACTAATTAGAAATTTTTATCTAAAACAGACCGTCAACCAAATTCTCTTCTGTTTGAGATATAACTTTTTTGCAAAGTATAGTATAGAAATATCATACTCTAAAAATCCGTTGAACGTCAAAAGGTAAGCACATAAAATTGAGAATCAGTCAAATTGGGCAGCCTTTTTGTGTGAATCTAGCATTTGACATACTTGCCTTTGTTCTGCTGACAACTTGCAGACGACGAGGCATGCACTACATCAGGTATTTGCAGCAGTCAGCAGTAATTTTTTATGTCCAGTCGTGCTTTTAATGGTATTTCCAGGCCTTTCGTGCTTGTAGAGTGTTTACCTGCCACCTTGTCTTGCAGTGTTGTCAAGCGTTTCTCAACAGAATTGAGATCAGGACTGCTATTAGTTCAATCCGAGGTTTTTATTTTCGTCTTCAGGAACTCATCGACCAGGGCAGTATTTCTTAAGGTGTTTTGAAGGACAGAAACGATCCCTCAAATTGTTCCAACGTCTCTCAGACTATCGTAGAACCTCGCTTTATGAGTATGACCATCGCGGTATTCAGATCAAATAGTTGTGGTCTCTCAAAATGTCTCAAAAGGTCTCCAAGATCAAACCGTAAAACAGCCTGCATCAGGGTGTCTTTCAGCCATGACCGGGAGCACAGTCTTGCATAAATATATTATATTCATGAATGGCCATGTGGATTTTAAGCTTGTCCTTCGACGTATCGCGGTCCCCGAGGCCGTTCACGTCGTTCCGGTTGGTAAGAAGAAGCGTCCAGCTGTGCCAATAGTGGACACACACCCCAAACCATGGCACTGGGAGGATGTACCACTGTAGCAAGGATATAGCAGTCATTAAATTGTATGCTCAACACGCCCACGACCTGCACTTTTTCGCTGTACAGACTGCTGGATAGTGGATTCATCTAAGAAAAATATTTTACCCCGCTTTGCTTCATCCCAGTGGTGATTCTAGAATTAAAAACTGGGGGGACATTACGGGGCGAAGGAAAAAAGTGGGGGGACAACATAAATGCCTCTCCTGCATGGTGATTTTCTGTTGTAATGAAGATTGATTTGCTATGATTAACCCTGTCAAACCCAGTATAGGCTTGTGAATATCGTCAGAACCGTCGCCAGAAAGTCTTCAAATCGTTTAAGATTTTGCTGGTTGAAAGTTATCTGCTGTATGTGTCAATAAAACGAACTTGAACGTGAAATTAAGCAAACAAAAGGGGGAGCAAGCAGGGAGCTAGCCAAAAATCTAGGGGGGCATTGGCCCACCCAGCCCCCCTTAGAACTGCCACTGCTTCATCTCAGTGTTCGCATCGCTTCGTGCAAAAACCACAGCTTCGTTTTCTAGTCTGAGGCAGAGCGAGATATCTTTCGCATGTTCAAAGGCTTTCAGGTTGAAATCATGAACAAGGTGGCTATTGACAGTTGTAAGGTGAACATCTGTATCTTTACGAAGCTGTGCCGCCCATTTTTCATGCAGGAACTGGTAGACAGACATTCAAACCTACCTTCAAATACTATGCCGGTTATCTTAACACGTTACAGTTAAATCCTATTAAGTAGGCTACATACCCCTTAACGTTTGCATCCAGTGTAAGTACGCAAAAAACTGTCACGAATTCTGGATTCAAGTATTTCAGCAATTAAAGCTGTTCACCACCAAAACACATCAACTGGTCATCAGAATAGATGAAAAGTCAGCTTTACTGCAGTTCACTGCTTGAACATACCATAAGGCCCGTAACCAAAGGTGGCGCAAGGGGGGCGAAACCCCCTGCAAAATTTTTCGAACCCCCTGGAAAAATGTGTTGGACATGCATACTTTAAAACGATTGGACGTAGTTAAAAAAATTAGGGCCCTTCTCAGAAAACTCTTCGCCCCACCTGGTGTCCCAAACTGGTTACGGGCCTGCATGCCATACAAGGTCATCTGATGCATATTCTGCGATTAGCTTCCGATGCCACTGTCTTAGTTATCGTTGAAAGCATTTTAGGTGCTTTTCAGATCATTAGAAACACCTCTTACTTGATTTTATACATATGTACAAAGCAACTGATCCTTAGTCTTGACCCCCTTTTAGGTATATTGNTAAAGCCACCAAAAATTGTATTGTTCTTGATTGGCGACAGTGGCATTTCAAATACCAAAATTGGGAATTTGATACATTTTTCAGGCTGTTGGTAAGAATACTTCTAGTTTCTGTACATGAAACATTTAATATACTTTTGGTATATTTTGCAGTTAGATATTTTTGTATGCTATCCGCGAAATCCTAAACGTCTCTTTTCTGTAACACTTGCAACAAATTCATGTACAAAATAGACACACTGGTACATATATGCGTAGCCAGTGTGAGGTCCAACGAGGGCCATGGCCTCTCCAATTTCTAGCATACCTTGTCGTTTTGTGCTTCGAGAGGTGGTGTCCTAAACCAAATACCGTTGCTCGCTTAAAGGTAAAACATCCCTCCCATAATTTTGGGCTGGCTACGCCACTGCACTGGGACTGCTTCATTGCACTAAGGTACTAAAGCGGATGATGTCATGCTGTAGATTAATTGATTTTTTTGGCAAAGATACCGGTCTACAGCGCTGTGACAGGCTATTTACGAAAGTTCTATTTGCGTCCACTAAAGATTTTAAGATACACGTGAAATACATGATTATGGGCGTCGGAAGGATTTTTCCGGGGGGCCACTAGTGGATTTTTACAACAATTTTTCTAGGGGGGAAAAAGTGGTGAAATAAGCTTTTTCCCATTCGAAACTAAAAAAACAAGCTTTTTTGTTGAAATTTTTAAAACACAGGAGATCTGACCCCCCTGCCTTCCCTTCCGAAGCCCACAACCATGGGCGTCGGAAGAATTTTTAACAGGGGGGGAAATAGTGGATTTTTCCAGGGACGACCGAAAATATTTTTTCCAGGGGGTCAACAGTGTGATATTTCATTTTACCAACTCGAAACTTAGAAAACATACTTGTTTCATACTTAAACATTATTATGAAAATATCGAATTTCCAAATCCAGCGGTTGCCTTGGCCCCCCTGTCACTCCTTCCGACGCCCATGTTCTGATAAAGTCAAACCATTGATAGTATCGAAGAAATTTCCTTTGAACGGTGGGGCATTGCAAACTTTAACTACGTTGGCAACAGATCTTTCTTCAGCTACTGTTGGAGTGGTTGATGAGGATCTTCCAGCTACCTTGGAAACCGACGCGTCTGAAAATGCTATTTCAGCGACATTGAACCAACAAGAAAAGTGAAATTTGTTGTTTCCCACTCGAAACTAAGAAAACAACCTTTTTTGCTTAAATTTTCAAAATCCAGGGGGATCAAGGTCCCCTTGCACCCACCTTCTGACATCCATGATACTGCATGTGATAGGCGGTAATAGCAAATTAAATAATCTAAACACAGTAATGCAAATAATGTTTCCTTGTTCATTTCCCATTTCAGTAGTGGTTTATTTCTCTTGGAATATATAGGCTAGAAGACGACAAACGTTAACTCTGTCGCCACTGGCGCCGAGCCCTCCTACAAGGTGCGGATCCATTTAACTAAAATTTGTCAAATAGGATTAATATAGGCTCTGGTTGAGAAGTGCTGGCTTTCAGCCTTCTTCGTGACCTGCAAACTCGGTTTAGCCGTTGAATTAGGTTTCTTCCAATTACGCGTGCACATAATGTTATTCCCTAACTTCGTCTGTTAGCATTAGACGTCTATTTATACGAAATCTGTATAACCAAACACTACCATGTGGCACATGTGCTTTTCATTGCTCCGCAGTGATTACAACATCTGTTCGACGGTAATTGTACTGAACAACCTTATCCAGTACAGCCACTGCGACGTTGTGCAATTTTTTCGGCTAAAGGTCTTCACTACCGTCATAAGTAATTCAAACATGTTGTTTATTGGATTAGATTTTCCGAAAAAGGTTGATTGCCTCTACTTTTTAAAATGAGAGCAACACTTTTTCTAAGCTTTTCTTGCTGAAATGACTTTTTATATGACTGCAGATGTTAAGTGTACTGTTGAACAAAAGAGTAAATCCTACGAAACCCACATTACTTATCGGATGGCACTGATTCACTATTACTTGCAGTTGACGTCTACAATCTGAGCTGAAAATTACAGAACCAACGCAAACTCACCAACTGCACTATCTCGCTTTGAGGACATCATTTTCTGATACCCCAGGTTACCAATACAAGCAAGCTCATATTTCACCGTTAACGAAAACAAAAAAACAATAAAGCTCAAGAGGTTAGCAGCAAAGACAAGCAGTCCAGCGACACTGCAGATCGTTTGTTTGATATTTCATGATTTTTATGCTAATTTTTATTGCTGGTCACGAACAGCAGATTCTTGAACATGGATCGTAGATAGTTTTAGATTTAAAATCATTGATCAAGACATCAAGTTATCAGCGAATAGTCAGTGTAGATTGTATTCCTTTGAATCAGACACAGAGTGGTAAAATACAGCCAGGCACGATGCCTGCTGAGTTTAGCTTGTAAGGTTTGAAATTCAATAGAACATAGGGGTATTACAAATGAAAAGTCGTTGACACACTGTAAATATCTTTGGACCTTTGGGGATTAAGTATACACAGTATCAGGGTCGCAACCAGCTGATATGTTTGGGAAATTATAGTAACCTGTTGTTGTACGATTTTCGGGGAGGGGGGTGAGAAAATGATTGTAACCTGTTGTTGTATCTGAAAACTAAACATATTTTTAAAAATGCGAGTTTTTTTTCCGTTTTCCCCCCTGGTTACGTGCCTGTACAATCACAATATAGGTACGTCTTTAGCGTTTATTTTAAATTAACTCAAGCCTCATGTATACACTTCATGTCTGGTGGGGGGATGCACCCCTTAATCCCACTTGTGTCCGTGCTGTTTGTGTCTCATACCATATCCACTAACATTGAATGTTCAGCATGGTATCGATACTGCTAATTACGAATGATGATGCTGAAAAATGTCCTATTGATTAAATCTCACATGGCCTCAAACCATCAGATAATTAGCCCGAAAAATCGCTTAATGCAGGCCCAATACATATTGGAGCTCTAAAATAACCCCGGTGAAGTACCTTGTTGAGACGTTTACTCTGTCGCTCTGACCAAAGCAGTTTTACACCTTGTTGCAGTGCCACAGTAATAGAAACAGCCCACATCAAAATATAATACAACAAATGCCTCATGTTTGAAGTTAGCGGACCAACAACACACCGTCTTTCACGTAATATGAACACATTTCAGATGAAAAGAAGCGGATGTAACCACGTATTTCTATCTTGCCCGTAAACAATAGAAGCACATTTTCTTATTGCATACCGTCTTCAAACATGTAAAATACTAACCTTTGTTTTTCTCATATTTTCCTATTTAGCAATAGTCAAGTCAAAGTTATTTTCAAGGCACTGTGATTGCTGGTATAATTAACTCCAGACGCAATTTTCGACACATCTCTGTGAATAGTGCCCTCCTTTAAAACCATTGATTCATCTCAAACTCCGTGTTTTCCTTTCAACTAGATATGGTCAAAAATGACGAACGCTGAACGTTCGGTGTGTTTCACCTTAGTCAAAAAGCCTGCATCATTAGTTTTAAAACATTTTTCTGATTGACACATCATTTGTTCAAGTGTTATGTAGCGTCTGTTCTGGGTAATCAGCATGGCTACACCAACTACGCTCTCTTTCTAATGTTAGGCTGTTCTTTTTCTAAGATGAAAATAAATAGATAGCACCTGAGCTCCTTTTCTAAAGTCAAACTAAATAAATAACGAAAACTACAATGTGAAGCACAATATCAGGCTAATTTAAGTTCATCAACAGCATCGTTGGCGCAGATTCACCAATATTCAAGCTGTGATTATTAATCAAACATTCTTTTTGAAAGATTGAGTACTTACAGGTAAAGTTATTTTGGTTTCTGGCTTGACATGTTTTCGACTTCCTGCGTTTTAATAAAATGTTCAGTCAACCGAACGGTAGCTTACCCATTTTCTCCGCATGCATCGGTAGATAAAACTACAGCACTTTGATAAAACAAAACAAAGCAGCGAAGATTCAGGCAACGCGCGTCTTTGCGCTGTCGCCGCGTTCTTCCTGATTGTACTTCGCAGTTTTTTATCGATCTAACGCTACGATGTAACACCATGTCCTCTGCGTCAATGACTTATTGATCGAACGGCGCTGATCTTAACAGAAGAAACTACGGAGTGTCGACGTGCATGCATTCAGCAGCCCCTCAAGCCATTAGTGAGACTTTGATTGAACATGTCGCAACGCAACCGTGTTTAAGAACCAGAAACACTAATATCTCGACCTCCGACAAGGGAATGCCACCCGATGTTAATGAATGTTTGAGCCAAAACATGTTGCCCGTAATCACAAAGCCTTCGTTTAGCAACAAGCAGCGGAAAGTTGTCCATTGGTTGATGCAAATAAAAGTGTATAAGTTGTGAAAAGTGTGAAAAGTAACTCCTGTTTAGGACACCTCAAGACCTTTGGCTGTAATAAAGAATAACAAAGTGGCTTCAGACATTTATAGACCAGTACTCGGTATTAACTGCAACATCACCTTTTCAATTCATGCATGCCTTTCGATGACACTCCCGACTCCTCAGTATATCTTTGAAACAATCTGGCAAGGTTTTTTTGACAAGGAAACGACTAATTCAGATATGTTTACACGTGAAGATACAGTTTTCTTGCTGTCATCAGTGGCGGTTCTAAGGGGGGCCTGGGTGGGCCATTGCCCCCCAGATTTTTGGCTGGCCCTCTGCTTGCTCCCCCCAGTTTTTTGCTTAATTTCACGTTCAAGTTCGTTTGACTGACATAGGCAAATAACTTTTAGCCAACAAAATTTTAAACGATTTGAAGACTTTCTAGCGACGATTCTGACGATTTTCGCAAGCCTATATTGGGTTTGATAGGGTTAATCATAGCAAATCAATCTTCATTACAACGGAAAGTCACCATGCAGGAGACATTTATGTTGGCCCCCCTACTTTTCATCTGCTCTATGATCCCATACATGAAAAAAACTCTTGGAATTGTGAGATTTGAAAATGGTTTAAAGCATAGATTATAGCAGAGGTAACCACGTTTTGCAAGATACCAGGTGTAGTTATTCAAACGGATATAATGCTCATTTTGTATTCAAAGCTATTACTGCCAATATAAGCGAAGAGTTTTTTTTAATTCCACCTCTTTCAACAACATGTGGAAGCCGCCCAAACTGAGTGTTCGGAAGCAGAACAGAAGCAATGCAAAAAAATATCTTGAACTCGTTGGCGGTCATAATTCATAAAAATAAATGCAATGTGGCCAGCAATACCGGAAAGTTTGTGTACCTGCATTAAATCATAAGTGCCAACAATAAACACGAAATACTTGGACATTAGGACATACCCGGTAGATAGTTTGTCAGTGTTCTTTGAAAATGGAGCGTTGAATATTTGTCACATTTGAGTCGATTTCACGCGGTGCGACGAAGATGCGTGTAAGAAGGTGGACACCAGCATTACAGCATTCTGGATGATTCACACAGTTGCACGGGGATTGCTGGCCGCAACCAATTTCTATTGCTGTGCTCAGATTCGCAGGGATTTAAGAGTTTAAACTGTTTTGAATTAGCCCATTCCATGAATGAATTCAAGAAGAAAAACAAGATTGCCCTGATCTTTCCATAATGTACCTTCTACATGATCAATTATGCAAGCACGTACAAAGATACTTTTTTCTAACATGTCCTTGTTATATTGCCATAAAAGGAAATACTGTAAGAATTCTGGCTTTAGATTGTGGTATTAACTGAATGCCTCTCCGGGCAACGGAATGAATGCCTCCTAGCAAAATTTCGCATTGGAAGATTGAAAAATATATCTAAACCAGTGGTTCTAAACCTTTCTCCGTATTTTCCCCTTGCAAACACTAGACACTTTCATCTCCTTCCCACCATTAATCCAAAAAATGTTAAGTGCTGAGGTCAGCATTGAAAAAAAATAAGAAAAAAACAAGGGTACAATGTAAAGAACGGATGTACGAGGGAGCGGATATCATTGACGGATGTGTGATGACGTAACCGAAATGGGAAAAAACTCGTTACACAATAAATAAAGGTACAGATACAATAGAAAAATTAATTTTTCATTGCAATTTAATATAACCTTCCCCCAAAAACGTAATGCTAAAAAGTTGCGATGTTTTACATTTTTATATTTTCACAACTGTTGAAACCTAAATTTGGGTCCAACTGGAGCTTGTTATCAGGATTGGAATAATCTTGGTGTGAGAGCAATGGTGGCTGAAAGTAGGGCTAGGTTGGCAACAAATATTGTTTTTACTACCGTTGTGGTGTCATATCTCAGAGTAAATTATTGGTTTTTGCGACACCGGTACACGTCATTTTATATCCGCTACTGACAGATATCCGTCTTTTACAGGGCACCAAAAACGAGTTTTATTGCAAATAACAAGCCTATGAAGCAAATCTACCACACGAAATTAACAAACACATTTTCATTCAATTTTAATGAGAACCATGAGCCTCATTTTAAGAAACAGAGAAATTCAAGGGAAAACGTGTCAATTCGCTCGAAGATGTTTGCGCGAGCAAATGTGGCTTTCCTCTTTCCTTCGTCAAAATTACCGAAACGGCGTTAAAATCCCATTCAACTACGTGCGTATTTGGAAATATGGACGTTTTTGCACGGCCATCATGGCCAATTTGCTGTGGCTAGCACCGCCTTGTGAATTCCAACCACATATAGTGGTTTTCAGATGCAGTTTTTTGCCGTCATCATTTTGCATAACTCATCAACTGGATCTTTCATCTATTTACATCAAAAGAAATGTTATTCTAGCAAGATGACGCTAGCATAGTGATACGGTGAACCACAAAAGAAATGAAAATAATGTTGCAGGTGCTGAAAGGTTGAATTTTTGAGTGGTTAATAAATCTGTTACTGCTGACGTTAAGAAAGTAGAAATTGAACTTGCAGTTACTACATAGTCACACTGCTCAGCAGCACCTGTTGATCACCTAAGGCTCTAAGTGAAGTAGTGAAAGGCATGCAAAAGGCAGCATTACACTTTAAGTTTTCGTCACAGATAAATTTGGTATATAGTTGATATATGTTTAACAATTAGATTTGGTATATCTGTTGTAAGAAGAGTTGTTACTCTGCAACGACCTCGCGTGGTCTTGCGGAGCTGTGGATTGGTTCGGTCAGTCAGTTGGCTAACACGTTGTGTCAGCGCTTTCGACTTTTCTCTACGTTTTGCTACGAGTTGGTCTCATCACCGTGGTAAAGAGAAGACGCGCCTCGCCCTGTGTGTCGATGGTCGATGAAAGTTGCCGTTATGCGCTCTTAAATGTAACGCAAAGTCGAAGGCAATAAATTGTACAGAGTCACCACTCAAATCACCAGCCTGCTTCGTGTGTCAAGCAGTCGCGAGCCTGAAAGAAGCCTTCGCCCTCTCAAAGGTCAGAGTGAATGAGATTCCCTGATTAAACTTGCAGTATTTGCAGAGCGAGACATGTCAACAAAGTGGTGCTATGACCATGGGCGTCCGCAGAAATTTTTCCAGGGGGGGGAAAAGTCGACATTTTGCTTATCTTTTTCTGTTTGTTGGCGATGCAACGCAAATCGACGTATACAAAAAAGAAAATATCCAATGTTACGGCAACAGTTGCATGCAATGTTTTCATTGTAAGAAAACTTTACACTGAGCAAATGTTTGTTTTAGTGAGCATGGATTTTTTAAGACTGAGTTAGCAGAGTTCTAAATGAATTACAAACTTTGTGAATTTTTAGAATAGTGCAAAAACTCTTATGAAAATACGAACAAAATGCACATTTAATTCAAATAGCTTCTTGTTTTCGTGCTTTTCCAATGTTTTGGAATGTTGCAAGTGCGCGAGATGAGATTTCACTGCGCAAATGTTCTGGTGGTTCTGCGCATTTGGGCACCATTAGGAGTATCGGTTGCACTGTTGCAGAAAATGCGTGTTTTTGGCAGCAATGCTTCTTTTTCACTCATGCTTCTTTACACATACTGTTATATAAACCAGGGGTGGGCAAACTTGTTCAATGGAAGAGTCATTTGCAGAAAACAAAAAACACCAGCGAGCCGCAAAACCAGTTTGTAGTGTCAATACAAATACGGTAAACAATGCAAGTTTTTACATTAAATGATGTACAGTAATTGTCAGTATGAAGCTTTTGTTTGATTTGCTAGTCCCCAAAAACCTGGACAGTATGTTGTTAAAGCTGTGCGAATTAACTCTCCCAAGTGTTCGTTTTTCAGGGTTGCACGACGGTTTGATTTTACGAACTTCATTGCAGAGAGAAACAAATTCGTAGCAATATGTTGTACTTTACATAGAAATGAGTTACACACTGGTATTTTTAATTCTAGGTATTTATTTTCTGGAACCTGTCGCCAGAAATTAAGTGTTTTTTTGACCCAGACTTTCTTGCATTTCGGTCAGTCTTATTTCTGCAGCAGTCAAGTGTGTGACAAACGGTAGGCGAACTGGACAGCCATTACCGATACATTAACATTGAATGGATTAATAAGGAATGCAAAGCATGGTTTTAACTCTTGGAAATGGTCAAACCTGGCTTGGAACTTTCTCCAGTAGTCTCACAATTTATTTTAGTATTCTTCCACTTTGTGGTCTGCAATTGCCTCTTCGCGAAACACCTTGTTTCTCACCACCAGAGCATTTGCGCAGTAAAATCTCATACTTGCGCACTGGCAACGTTCCAGATTTGATATCGTGTATATATCTCATAGCACTGTCGAAACGTTTCACTGGTTGTGTGTCTACATGGTTGTGAAATTGCATGCGCACTGACACAAATATTTGCTCGATGTAGAATTTTCTTACAGGGAACACTGCTGGTGACTAACTTCACAAACTTGTGTAAACACATTGATAAATGAAACAAACGTTAAATTTGAGGCAACAACTCTCTAT
>JGI24159J19872_10010097_pt1 | contig 12385 bp, 11 predicted proteins | sample Ectturendosymbi4_FD_19872 | JGI IMG/M metagenome (IMG submission 19872)
CGGAAAACATATGTGCACAACCATTGGTTGTGTGTGATTTTATTATATATTTTCAAAAATATATTTGAGGAAAACGTTAACTCCAAATGTGAGCAGTAATGCGACGGGCTAAGTCATTTACTCGTTCGGAGTCATGCTTGTGAAGGAATCAAAATTTGGAAACGACTGGACTCAGCCTCCTTTTGCAAAATGGCTTGACTTCAGTCAGTAATGGAATTACGATAATGGAATGAATCACAGGTGCAGGATCAGGCAAATTGCTGGGGTTGCGAATGATTTTTGCCCAAATTCTCTCAGATTTTCAGGGAGTTTGTGAAGGTTATCAGAGATTTTGCTCGCATTTTAAAGGATTTTGTCCGGATTTTAAGGGAGTTTGCCCGGATTTTCACCAATTCAAAGCTTTTGGGGGTGCGCTTGCGCCGCCTGCACCAGTGAAATGAATGACTTGAAATTACTTGATTCGAGCCTTCTTGATTTAAACACTACAATAATATTTTGTCTTTGCAGAAGAACTTGTACGCAGGAGAGCAGTACGCAGGATAGCAGCAGAGAAGATTTGGAAAGTGTCAAAAAAAAGGGCAACATTGATTTTACCTTTATATAAACATTTCTTAATATTTTCTGACCAACGTTTGCATTTGATGAAAAGGAGATGGTCAGTAAAGTTGAACTGAATTAACTATTGTGTAAACCTGGATAAAAATGAAACGTTTGAAAAAGTTCAGAATGAAAAAAATAGCATAGGACTTCTAGTGCAAGCCAAGTATTTCCTTCATTCAAAACACTTTAAAATTCCACTAATGTTCTTTCACGTATTAAATAAACTTCGATTTATACAAATTTGTTTAAGTTTTGTTTGCTGATTAAACAAAAATTAAGTTTTCGTTTTTTTCCGTTTCCAGTAACTTTAATCTTCAATATTAAAAAACCATCGGCGTTGAGCGGTAAAATCGGTTTTTCAGTTTGATTATTCCTATCAAAATCGTCAAGTTGAGCATCTGAAGTGCAAGTTATGCTTCCAAATATTTTGACTAAGCTCTTACAACACACCAAAATGATATGCCGTATCCTTCAGACTGCGTTTTGGCAGAGTTACACACGTGGTATATCAGTTAGAAACGAGATACGGTTTTGTAACTTACCAGACAGTTTGGATAAAGCACATATAAAAGCTTCTTCGAATGTTTATCCAAATGCACATAAAATTGACGCTAACAACCTTGTGCATGTAGAACGCGTTCCGTCGAGATTGAGGTTGTTATAACATATTAGCAAAATCGCTGCGGGGATGAACGCTTGACTGGAAAGGCTGTGATGTTTTTGCATCGTGATGTAAAAGTAAGTCTCGAGGAAGCAGTTTTTTAGAAGAATGCGAGCACAGAATTATAGCTAGCGCGGCAAATATCTGAATCACAATTCGCAGACGTGCAGAATCTTGTAACCAGAATAAACACCGGCGTTTCACACATACTTAATGCTTGATGTTATAAACAACTGAGCTTGAGAGCTTGAAGCAGTAACTGAAACGAAAACATTGGAATATGTGGAATACTGAATCTGCTATTGCAGCTAATTTCATATCCTCTCGGGCGGAATATCCCAAAAATTCCTCGCGAAATTTTCCATCCTGTTTTTAATCTACAAAGCGAATTCCAAGTGACTGCTACTATATCCCTGAAATACTGTTGTCTCGTCAGCTGGCATAGAAAATGCTGTTGACTTGTTGGCAGCTGCTGGAATGTCATTTATCAAAAGCATCTCGGCTATCCCTATCGACTCATTCTGTGTAAGATTGGACGTATATCGAACATTCCCGTCGTTTGTTTTACGTGCTCTCTCAACACAACATCCGCTGCTTGAATACATAACTTAAGCAGGTGTTGTAAGTAACACTTCTTTGCTTCTTTTCCACGGAGAGCTAGGTCATTTGCGAGGCTGAAATGGGTGAAGGACAAGATCGGGAACAATTTTTTTCTGTTGCTAGCTACAGTTTGAGCAACCATGCTGTATATTTGACCAGCGTTGTGAACAGACTTCATTTTGAAGCCCGAACACGGTCAGAACCCAGCTCGAACCCGACATTTATTTTTGAAGCCCGATTTAGGCCCGAAAGCCAAATTTCCCGAGTGAGTCAAGATATGCGTAACTGCGGGATATTGGTGGCGTACCAAAGTAAACGTGATTAAATAAATCATAATTAATCATTTTTTATTGAAGATTTAATCAACTCGATTGTGTCAACAGCAACTGGCGACAAAAGTGTCTTTCGTTGCGAAATAAGTTGTATGTAGGCCCGAAATCTTTTGAAAAATTTAAGCCGAACCCGGCCCGACCTCAAAAAGCAGGCCCAACCTACAACTCCGGATTTGACACACTATATCTTTCTGTTTCTCCGTTACAACTGAAATGAAATCTGCAGCAGCTTGTTGACAGCTGTGATGACACTATGTATCGGCACGACTCTTGGCCTGTGTATGGAAATGTTTTAATCTTGTGAAGAATTTCGTAATGAAAACACCTTGAATCCAGTAATGGGTTTGTTGAATCCACCTTGAATCCACCTTGAATCCAGTAATGGGTTTGTTGAATCCACCTTGAATCCACCTTGAATCCAGTAATGGGTTGAGAAAAGAGAACGCAGTAACGCAAATGCCATCTTCAAGGCTTAGAGGATATGCTACAATGGAGAATACTGATTAAACCCTACAGACTGAAGGTTCGTTGTGAGTGTAGCAGAGAACCTTCTCTGTACAGTCTTCTGGTGGGACAACAGGGCTCAGTGAAGATGCTGTCTCAATTCTGAGCTCAGGTGGTGAACTCTGCCAACGTGAAGTCCAATGTCCCTTTCATTGCCAAATTTATCTGGTCTTTCTGACTTATCTTTTGAAGAGCTCAAGCTGTACGAGTACGACGTATGAAGAGCCGCAGCTTTAACTGCACGTCCAAATGTACTCTTTGAAATAGATTGTCATCGACTATGTTACTGCTACCACAGACATCTATGTGACCAGTCATTTACAAAATTATTTACTGTCTCTGTATCAGCTGCAGGATGTTTCATTGCTTTTGTACATTTTGTATATTCTTTGGCTAAAACAGACCTTCACCACCTTGTTTGTGAACGTAATAATCGTTCATAAATTACATGGACAGATATAATTGCTAGCCTCTATGGCAGGGTTGCCAGATATATTCCATAGCTGATGACCAAAATCTTAATAAAATATGGTCAAAAGGCTGTTTTTGAAAAATAAGTGGCCAAATATGCGAACTGTTTTAACCACAGTAATTTATATAGACATAGACAAATCACAATTATGTGGAGCCTTAACGTTTTCATCAATGATTTCACATACCTTGCTGGCGAGTTACGAAACACTTTTTTCAAGTAATCAGAGTCCGACTTGCACATAGTCTGAAAGTGTTCCAACTTTTATCTGATGGTACTTGCCACACTTTCCTGCAGTAAGTTTGAAATAATTCAGCCGCAACAGGACAGCACCAAAATCTACCGTATCTAGAAACATGGGCGTCGGAAAGATTCTTACCACGGGGAAGACATTTAGGGGATATTTCCAGAAGTAACCATAAAGATCTTTCCAAGGGGGCAGCCAAAAGTGGTGAAATTTCATTTTTCCTTCTCAAAACTAAGAAAACGACCTTTTTTTGCTAAAAATGTAATAGAAAAATGTCAAATTCAAAATCCACAAAGCAAGGCCCTCCGACGCCCATGAGTAGGAAGATGTTTTTCATTTTGTAAGTGCTGATGGTATTCGCACTGCCATTACTTATATATAGCTTGCAATCTGTTTTCTTGACAAAGCCCATGTGACTAAAATGAAATGAAATTTAATATTTTCCCAGTCGATTCTGACTTTGGCATTTTTACACTAATGGATTTATAAAAAGACTTCAACCGCTTACGATAACATGGCTAGATCAGCGGATCCCAAACATTTCTGAGCGCCACGCATACCTGAGTTTGAAGACCTCGCGACCCAAACCTCAAAAACAAGTAAGAAAAAATAATGATTTTATGGATGATTTTTGGTAGCAAGTTGCTAAGTTCATTTTTCATTGTTAGCCATCTACGGTACCTTTTTCTCAAGTGCTTATGGCACAGACGGATACAGAGAAGCAGGTATGTAACGTTCAAAACACACAGCTCCAGTTTGGCTCGCCTCTGCGTGACCCATTGACCCTGATCCACCTTTGTTTGGGTTTCGACCAATACTTTGGAAACCACTGGGCTAGATCAACTACATTACAACCGTTGTGTTAAACTGCAGCGACACTTATTTCTTAACTTTAGTGAAGAGTAGTGGTGATAATCAATTGTTGCGTCGTTTTCGTAAATGCACAATCATTTTCACACTTTGTGTAGCCTGAGTGGGTCAAACATATGCAAGGGCATCTATAACGCTAGCTAACTTACAAAATTATTTTTTGAATTACTTGTGCATTATATTGTTAATTCTAATAGCTGGATAGATACCTAAAAGTTTTGGGAATCCTGCGTAGGGCAGGTAGCATACAAATATGCTACCACAGTAGCATTTTGCAACGTGTAATGACATAAAATCCAAGCATTTTTCAATAGCCTTGTGGAACTAAACCCTTTGCGTGAACAATTGCATACGACAACCAGTCACTAAACAATTGGATAAGATCCAAGTCTTACATGCGCGCAAGTTTTTCAGACCTACTTTGGTGTCTTAGAGCAAAGTCGATATTCGGCTTCGATCGTGCGTGTGTTGGTGTGCATGAAAAGCGTGTAAATATAAAAAAGGCTGTTATAATGGCGGCCACGATAGGGCAATTTTTTGCCAACTGCAATGTTGGCTTCAAAAAGCACAGCCTACTTGCTAACCACAAACACTAGAAGGCCAATCAAGGTCTCTATGGATATTAAAAAAGAAACAAAAAATTGCCCCTCAGGCGTTGGAACCCAGCGTCAGGTAACCTGAGCTAAACAAAGCTAAACCTATACCCCACCTATTGCGCCCTCCCTAAACAACTCAAATCCAAAACTTCCCAATTTTTTAAATCGAAAGCACAAATCTTTCTGCATCTATAGAGGGTTTGGACAACTCTCTAGCTCAATCGGCTGGCGAGTAATGGGTGTTATGGGTTATGGTTGAAAGTGTTGGTGAAAGTCTTTGCGCCAAAATTATGGCGCACGCGGGACTTATGGGGTTTAATTTTTTGTATTTTGGCCATAACTTTCCAACGAGAAACGCTAAAAAGCCAATCAAACCCTGTAAAGACTCGTATTATAGCTTAGTTTCCGATAAAAACTCGAGTAGACATATGGCTCTTAGTTTGAAGCCCAGGGCCTGATGATGTCATCCAAAAATGCGCGAACCTACTCCCATTATGACGTCATTGACGAAAAACGAAAATTTCAAAACTTTCCTATTTTTAAACATCGAAACTACACGACTTTCCGCATCTTTAGAGGGTTTGAACAGCCCTTTAGCTCAATCGACCGGCGAGTTATGGCCTTCAGCCAAAATGGCCATGGTTACCTTTGCGGGACATGATTTTTTACCAATATTTGGGCTTTGCAGCCATAATTTTGGACCCAGAAATGCTAGAAAGACAATCAAGGGCTCTAATTAGTCGGATTATAACCTGGTTTCTAATACAAACTTGAGTCAAAAAATTGGCTAGTCGGATTGGCGCCCAGGGCCCGGTGACCTCGGCAAAAATGCGTAAATATACCCTCATCATGAGGTTACCCACAAAAAAAACAAATCCAAAACTTTCTAATTTTTTATATCTAAACTGCAACGCTTCCGGCATCTTTAAAGGGTTTGAACAGCTCTCTAGCTCAATCGGCTGGGGAGTTATGGTGATGCAAATTTCTACAAGAAAAGTGGCGCACGCGGGACTTAAAGCAAGTCGGAGGAGTTTTAACTTCTGGCGTCAACCAGTTAGTTCCGAAATTTCAATGAAATCATTAATTTGAGTAAACGGTTTTCCTAAATTTATAAGCCACGGTTTCTTTTTGTCGCAGCTTGTGTTCACGACGTCAGTCAATGAGTTGATATGTTCTGATTATTTGAACTTGTATTCCAGTAACTTGACTCCACATGCGAAACAAGCAAGGAACCAATTGCAAATTTTACTGTGATAGGAAATCAATCGCACGTAGCGCTACGTATCGTCAGTCCTTACATCTGCGAGCAGTGCAAACAGGTGAAGCGTTGAAAGGCTGAAACAAGGGCAGAGAAATCAAACAACCTCAAGACTGTAGTGAAAAATCGCACAACACCAACTGCGACAATTAAAACTGGAAATTACGTCTTACTCAACGAAATGCATTAACTGAAGTGCCAAATTTACTGCAAAAGTAAGATGAACTTAATAAATCCCAACACAAGCTGCGATGATTAACACTGTAGGACACGTTGTTCTCAGATAAAGGGTTTTAATTTCACTACTACTGGCAAGGGGACGCGTCCAATTAGAACTTGAAATAACACGCCGCATGAATCAGAATATCTGCAGAATGCGCAAACTGAATTTACATTTCGTAGCGTAAACTTGCATTTGTTCTGAGCTTGTGTGATGATTTATTCATTTTAGTCTTGAGTTTGTTTGCTTTCTCTGCTCTTACTTTAGGCTTTCAACTTTCCACCCGTTAGCTTGGTTCTCACATTTCAGGACTGAGGATGTGTAATTTTACGTGAAATCGATTTCCTATCAAAAATTTGCTGATCGATTCCTTGCTTACAACCATCGTGGAGAGGTTGAAACAGTATAAAATTCTCTTTTCGCTCCAACGACAATGAAAGCATTCTCTTCAACTTGTGCTTTAACTATATACAACAGGAGATGAAATCCATCCACTGCGTTAAGTGGGTGATAATAATCACATGCTGAAAACCATCATTAAGTCCACCCTATGAAAAAAGGGTAGGAACACTGTATGTGTCATACGACAGGTCTGACTGAAGCACTTGTACAAAACCTACTGACTGCAAGGGCAATTACTATCCACTTCTAAGCAACAAAAGGTTGAAGTGCTACGGTGTTACTGTAACAGTCATGACAAACTCCTAACAGTAACATCTAACTATCAATGCAAACTGTTTCTACTGTAACATTATATCAGTCACACACTGAGTACGGTACAGAAGTCTTGAGATACAACTCTTAAAAAGCTGCCAGATTTTATAAAATGGCCAATGTATTTTTTCATGGCCAGCGCACTTCCAAAAATGTCCAAATGTGTCGAATTTGGCCATGAAATGGCCAATCTTGCAACCCTCCTACACGGTGCGTTACTTCCTGATTATAAACCACACTGCCGAAGTTTCTTTGTTACATACGATCACTTTGACTATCGCATTGTTACGCAACAGATTTGCGCAGCTTCAACATTACAGCCATTTCGAGGCAAACCACTAGTGATAAAAATGTTCATCACCATGCAGTCCTCCATGGATTAGCTAACGTTGCAAGTATGTAGTAAATTTCGATATTTGGAAACCAATTTGTGAAAACAATTTAATAAATAACTGTTACTAAATTCTGGTGAAAATAGAAATAACATAATGAAAACCATGTGATGGATTCTTTGAAGCAGATTCATTAAACCGTAAGTTATTACTTCTAAGATTTCACATTCCTCCGTTTGTCTCCCCCACTGGATGCCCAAGTTCATGAGTTTTTTTGATGCGATGATGTGGAGTACCAGTACTTATTTCGTTTGTGGCCGTTGAAACGAACCTTGCAACCAAAAACCTGCTCGGAACAGCGAAGCGCGACTAAAATAGACCTGGCCGGCTCTGCAAGTTATCACGTTTTTTATTTCGATTTTAGTTATTGCCGTCTTCTATTCGGGAAGAATAAAATCATTTCAAGAAGGCAGGTGCAAAAATATTGACTGCTGTAAGATTAGGTGTTCATTTGCTTTGAAACCTTGTTACGAAGGATGTAGCTTGTCTTTAGATGAACTTACTAGACTACTGGACAACAACAGCACAGCAAATTTTTGTGGCAATAATTAAAAGTTTTCTTGTGATATAGACAGGGACGCCGGAACGGGGGTGCATTACGGGGCACTGCCCCCCTGCCCTTTGAAAGGGGGAGCAACGGGGGCACAGGTGCCTTTACACACCAGTATCATAAGTAATTTCATGATTTATCAAGTTCAATTAGAAACAAATTTATTGGAGCTATTCGCGCACACCTAAACTTCAAAATGGTTTTCTATAATTTCTGTTATTAGCTTTGAGATCAACATTGTTGCCAAACATGTAAATGCGAAAAGAATGACTATTTTGGCTATGGGTGTGCTTTTACACTAAACTCAAGCAAACAGTTTTGAACTCGTGGTTACGTCAAAGCCATGGGCGTCCGCACGGGCGTCAGAACAGGGGCGAATCCTGGATGGGCGATTGAAGGGATCGCTCCCCCTAAAACCTACGAATTAACCTTATTTACCATGACTGTCATGGGCGTCCTCAGGGGAGGGGGGGAAACAGGCATTTTCCCTCCTGGAAATTGAGACTAAAAACTAATTATTTTAGAACACCTGAATTTAGCAGCTAAGATCCTATAAATTCATTTAATTGTTGCAATGAGAGTTTATTTGCCGATATGGCACTGACACTGCACAAGAGCCAGGTTCACTGTTCTGGTGTCATGCAAAAATGAGATTGCAGTTGGCTCATGTCTGGTCCTTTGCCTGCAGAGGCAAGTTGTGAAACTTGCTAGCGAATTGTCCTACTGTTGGTTTTTATTGCGTAACAGTACCATGGCAATGAATCTTTAAACCAGTGGTACTCACACTTTTTGGCTCGTTGGCCACGTTTGTCTTTCAGAAACCCTTCGCGGGCCACAAGAATTAATAATCTCAATAAAAATTCCCTAAAAAATTATCTTAAATGATTAAAGCGCTAAGTTTTCTTTCCAATGAAAATTGCTTCTCGGGCCACTGCAGAGGGCCTTGCGGGCCACGGTTTAAACAAATCGGATGAAGCAGAACGTGTTCAATCGGTTTCATATCCTCATATAAGATCATGGTCGGGGTTGTATATATAATGTTATTGTCTCTAATGCCAATTGAGAAAACTGTGAAAAAAGGATTAGGACTGAATTTTTAAATTACGGTGTTTCCGTATGCATACAAATTAATAAGCAAATTTCAATCAGAGGAAGGCATTGAGGTTATACTTTTGTAGGATTTTAGATCCAGCTACAGTCCAAGATTGCACGAAATTTCCTAGTTAAATTACAAATGCACTCCTACAATTAGTGAGAGATATCATCAACGAAGTATGTTACCAGCGTTATGAAAACGTCTTGAGCAACAGAAAGGTCGTCCAATTGGCTCCAAACGTTAATGTTTGCGCTGCAGAAACAAATTTGGAAGAGCAACCATAACAATTAAATCAGTATTCGATTACCGTTTCAATTCAAATAAGCAGACTCATATGTTTTTGTTTGCAACACAAGCTTTCTAGTTTTTTATTGTACGAATATGTTTTTTTGGTGTGCAATCTGGGTTTATTTGAAATCACAGAATTGCAGTCCTGCATGTGACTGTTGAACACAAACATCTTGGCAGGTAATGCAGGGAGACAGTGACATTGCTGATAGCGGTAAGCCACATGTAGTTTTATGCTGTTTGAAAAGAAGTACGAGTAAATCTATAGCAGTGCTTACACAAGTTAAAAAAATCCATTGTTAGTGCGAGTCTTTCATCAACGTGACCGAGTGAATAGCTTTAATCAAACGACTCTGATGCAGGTTTCTTTTCACAAAGTGTAAAATACGTGGTTTGTTAGAATACGTCTGTGCAGACTTGTGGGAAGCTGGGAATACGTCTTTATCACTAAGGTTTAGTTCTGATTTCTTAGCACTAAGTGCAAAGGTATATTTGCTGTGCCGAGTTTTCGTAATTCATCTGCTCAGTTTTTTAAAGCTTGCGTGGTGTTTTAACTTTAGAAAGCTGCCCGATAGTCTTGTCAATATACAGATCTACTTCTCACTGCTTGGAACAGTTTTGCGAGAGTGTCGAACTTCCTTGTTTTTTCACCGCTCATGTTGTTCTGGTCGTTGATTATTCTTATATTATGACTTATTTGTAGAAAGTGCACGCAAAAATTGATTTTAGGCGGTTTATGAAAGGAAAAAGCATTTCTGATAACCGAAGTGTAGAAAATATTTCAGACAAAAGACTGAGAATTGAGGTTCAGCCAGTACAGACTAATATGTTAGAAATGGTGAAGCGTTTTGTGAACGTCCATTTGCATTGCATCGTCAGCAACCTGAAAAGGATAAGCAAAATTTCTATGTTGCCACCCCCTGGAAAATTTTCTGCGGACGCCCATGATGACTGTGTACAGTTCGGAAAATAGCATTTGCAATACAATGCTATTTTGCCATCGATTGTTTTGTCATATAAGTGTTGTGAAGTATATTCATCTCTCTTAGAAGTAGTAAAACCCTAATGAGACTTGACTAACAAACATTACTGAAATCGCCCCCCTAACCTTATTGCCTGGATCTGCCCCGGGGTCAAAACGGGCATTTTCCCCTCTCTGGAAATCGGGATTAAGAACTAAAACTTTCTAGAAAATTTGACGTCAGCAGCTCTATTCCGATTAATTGATTTATTTCTTGCAATAACAGTTTATTCGCCGGTACGATACTCACACGGCACAAGAGCAAGGTTCACTGTTCTGGTATCATGCAGTGCTGAGCTTGCAGTTCAATCATGTCCGCTGCTTTGCCTGCAGGCATAGGCGTAGACAGGGGGGCCTAGGGAGCCATGTTCCCCACAGATTTTTAGAACATATAGTCATTTGTGCTTTGAGAGACGGTATCACAAGCAAAGTAGTGTTATTCGCCTAAAATCAAATTTTTTGCCCCCCCTAAACTTTTGGGATGGCTACGCTACTGCCTGCAGGGTCAAGCTGCCAAACTTGTGAGCGGATTGTTTTACTGTTGGTCTTTATCGTGTAACAACAACATGGCAACAAATCTTAAAATTTTTGCTTCAAATTATGATATTAGGCGTTTTGTCACATGTGACTCTTGAACGCAGACATCTTGGCAGGTAAGGTAGCGAGACAGTGACTGCTGATAGCGGCAAGCAGGGACGTCGGAAAGCGGTGGCATTGAATCCCTGACCTTTCAAACGAGGGACAAATTGTCTTTTCATAGGTAATTTTATGATTTATCAAGATCGAATTGAAACAAGTTGTCTATAGTTTGTTTTATTATTTTTGAAGTCAACATTATTGTTGACCTGTAGCAAGCATAGTTGGCAGCCCCTAACCAGATTGGGACACCAGGGGAGGCGAAGAGTTTACTGAGAGGGGCCCGTATTTTTTAAACTATGTTCAACGCATTTTTCCAGGGAGGGGCCAACATTTTTTCAGGGGAGACTAAGCCCCCTGCGCCCTTCTAGTTATTTGTTAAGTTTGCATTGCCCTCAACTTTTTTTCTGCCCCCCCTGCCCTACTGATGTTCCGGCGTCCCTGGATATAGATAGGCCTGTGTNAAATCTTACAGTTCCTGTAAACATGGTGAAGACCTCCACTTCCATGTCTTGTACCAAAAACATAGGTAATAAGGATAGGCGCCGGAAGGATTTTTTCCAGGGAGGAGGCAACAATGATGAAATTTCATTTTACCCACTCGGCACTAAGACAACAACCCTTTTTCCTAAAAGTTTAATAGGAAAATAGCAAAATTGAAAAACCAGGGATGAAAAGTTCCTCCTGCGCAGCCCCCTTCTCGACGCCCATGGTAACAACAAAGTAGATATCTCACAAAAGGTAGTAACGACCGTCTTACACCACACTACCATAATCTATACTTAGCGTGTTGTAAAAATTTATGCAAAAATAAATTATTCAAAACAAAAAATACAATGCAATGCATTGCGTTTTCAGGATCTGAGTAAAAGCTACGAGTTCAAAAACAATGCAGTCGGGTTTGGAGCTCAGTCGCAACACAACTCTCCCTCGAAAGATATTTCATAAATATTTCTAAAAATGTTGAAAACAACAAAAATTGAAGCAAGTTTCTTGTTTGGAGCGTATCAAGGTACTTGACCTCTTTTGTCTTCTGCTTCAAAAAGGTAAATTTGTAAAGTTTGCGTATTATTGCTCTTCACCTCTTCAATCACTTTGATATTTTTCGGTGAATCCCCTCCAGGAATACCTTCATGTATGGAAGTATCTCAACAGCTTCAATCTGATATAATGCGTCGGTCGAATGCGGCACAAGAATGGCGCCAATTGAGCTTTACATCTATTACGATGTAGTGTTATCCGCACCAGGCCCGTTTGTTTTCCTTCTCCACTTCACCGGCCATTATTATGGCTTTTCGCTGCACATTTTATCCTTTGGGTAGAAAGCG
>JGI24159J19872_10010098_pt1 | contig 12384 bp, 14 predicted proteins | sample Ectturendosymbi4_FD_19872 | JGI IMG/M metagenome (IMG submission 19872)
TTGTTAAGGTTTAGTTCTGATATCTGAGTGAATACTGAGTGCAAAGCTATATTTGCTGTGGCGAGTTTTCATAATTCATCTGGTCAATTTTGCAAAATCTGTGTGGTGCTCTAATTTTGGTAAGTTTGTCCGCAGCCGTGTCAACATACCGGTCTACTTAATTGTCCGGTTTGTGTAGCAAAGTTTCATTGATCGCTTTGGACGAGATCCCAGAGTTTTGCAGCTCTTGTTTCTAAGTAATGCTGACAAGTCTTGCTAGCTGATTCCGCAATTAGGGGGAGAGCAACCGGGTAATCCCCCCCGAAATTTTCAAAGACATGTTCAGTTGTTAGTTCAGTTGAATATATCAGCTGGGTGCGACCTTGCTTGCTAAGTAAAATAAAGTCATCATATGTGTTTTCGTTGAAAACCATGGCAATCCCATGCCTCTTTCTTTACAAATCATGGCAATGTTTACTTGAACAGAAATGCCCTGCGTTGAAAATCTGCAGATAGCCTGCTGTGTAACTTGTCGTAATACTAATATATCTGGCTATTGCTGCCAACGCTTCAATTGTTACCGTAACATGGGACATTTCCTTTGTAGTGTAGAAAGGATAAAGCGATTTGTTAACGTTCATTTGCACTGCATCATCAGCAATGTTCTCTCTGAGTGCGCAAATACTCAGGACCACCAGAACTGTTGCGCAGTGCAATCTCATTCTCGCGTACTTGCAACATTCCAAACTCCAAAGCAATGGAAAAACACGCAAACAAGAAGCTATTTGAATGAAATGTTATTTTGTTCGTATTTTGATAAGATTATATATTTATTATATAATTCACAAAGTTTGTAATTCATTGAAAACTCCAGTAACTCAGTCCTAAAATAATCATGCTCACTAAAACAAATATTTGCTCAGTGTAAAATTATCTTAAGAGGAAACGCTGATCGTCAGCAATTGGAAAATGATAAACAAAATGTCGGCGTTGCCCCCCTGGAAAAATATCTGCGGACCCCATGAATGATCGTGCTTTCTCGCTTTCGCTTTTTGTTACTTTAGTGCTTTCACTCAATACGAATTGTTTGTTTCTTTCCGTTCTCTTAATTTCAGTTTCAAAATAAACAGAATCAACCCGTTTCTTGTTCTTATTTCATCAAAATTACCTGCAATAACAAATATTATACACAAATTACTATGAGTGTTGCGGACTATTCCAAAAGACAATTAAAAACTGTAATGTTCCCCATTTGAAGAGCACCGATCTAAACCTCATCGAAGTGACTATCCTCACTTGCTGCAACACACAAGTCAAAGATTGTGATGTAACCAACGTAACTTACAATGAGAATAGGTATTATGTCGTCACGTGAACTGTCTGTCTCTCGTCCTCGATGTACCTGCACCGACGCCAGTGACTACGTCATCAGATCGTTGTTATGTGCCACATTGCTTGTTGGTTCTGCAGCGGTGCAGTGTTAAAGTTTGACCAGTTGTAAGTTGCACCACTCAAGCTTCACAATATGGTCCTGTGAAGCATTGGGTTCATTGCAAATCGATGTCGCATTCCCCCCACCAAATTAGCCTGTGTCCACTACTGCCCATGTGCAAGTCAGCCTTTAAACCACTTCCCCACGACCCAGATCTGCCTGTATCTCAGCCTCCAACTGAAAACGAAGATACCTTGACTGTTGATGAACGTGCGAGTACCAGTGCTGAAAGTAAGGAGGATCTAATTGAATCAGATCCCTCCATTCAACATGAGTCTGCGCCACTCATCGATCAGGAACGCCTGAATGACCTGGTGCGTGATCTGTATATATCCAAAGAGAAAGCAGAAGTTTTGGGGTCCAGGCTCCAACAGTGGAATCTGCTGGAACCAGGAACAACCATTTCGTCCTTTCGTAGCCGCAATGAAAAGCTTGCTCGTTATTATGCAAGTGCAGAAAATATATGCTATTGCAAAGATATAGATGGGTTGGTGACCGAATTGGAGTGTGAACGTAGTCCTATTCATTGGAGGTTGTTCATTGGCTCCAGCAAAACAAGCCTAAAGCCGTGTTGTTGCACAATGGTAACATCAAACCATCAATCCCCGTGGACTACAGCATCCTCAGAAAGGAAACCTATCATACAATGAAGATTCTCCTCGATCTCTTGGAATATCCCAAGTGTAACTGGAAAATCTGTAGTGATCTGAAAGTTGTTTCTCTCCTCCTCGGGTTGCAGTTACGGTACACAAAGCATATGTGTTTTTTATGTCTATGGAACAGTCGGCAAGACAGCAGTCACTATGCAGTAAAAGTATTGCTTCCTCGACAAAGCCCCCAAATCGGAAGACATAATGTCCAACACCAGCATTTGGTCAACTCTGCAAATGTCTTTTTACTGCCTCTTCATATCAAGCTTGGTTTAATGAAAAACTTTTTGTGAAAGCGATGGACAGCGATGGCTTCAAATTTCTCAAAGATTTCGTTGGAGATAATAAAAGTGATGCAAAATTGAAAACTGGAGTTTTTGTGGGTTCTGAAATTAGGAAACTGATGCTAAATGAGGAGTTTGATTTGCGACTTAATCCGTTAAAACTGGCTGCTTGGAATGGTTTGAAATCAGTTGTTGCTGACTTCTTGGGAAATCACTGTCATGACTAATATGCTGATACTGTTGATCGCATGCTGAAAGTACATGAGCAGTTAGGAGCTCGTATGTCTTCAAAAATCTTTCTGCATTCCCACCTGGATTTCTTTCACCCTAATCTTGGCGACGTAAGTGAATTATATCCGTCATGGAAGGGCGGTACCAGGGCCGATTCGATGCCAATAAGATGGGAGATTTCTGCTGGCACACACAACGTGAGAGCAAGGGCTCGTCATATACTGTAAAACTGGGGTTCCCAACATTTTTGGGATCTCGTAATACTTGGGCATCCCTTATTGTCAAGGCGTACCATTTCTTCCAGAACAGCTAATTTGATCTTAGTTTATTCACAAGAATAATATACATTAAGATAACAATAAAAGAACACAACTGAATTTAAGGAGATTTGTGTTTGCATTCCATCAGTTGGTCAATGCGTGGCGCAAATTTGCTAACAGCACGTTGAAAGTCATAATGTTACGAAACAATAGGAATGGCAGGCTACAGGAAAATTTATTTATTTGCAAACAAAGCCCCATACGTAAAGTAGAAAGCTGTGAATGCAGGCTTTTGTGATAAAATGAAAGTTACTTCGCGTACCACCTGGAAGACCTTCGCGTACCACTAGTGCTACGCGTACCATAGGTTGGGAATCCCTGCTGTAGAAGAAAAGCCAAATGCATTAAATATTTCTAAAGCCGTTTCTCACGATATATTGCGAAATAAAATACATTTGCTGTCTGTTGCAGTCATTTGTTTAATGCGAAATGGTAGATCGTGACTGTGTGCGCTGTATAGAATCAGATAAAATTGGGACATTTGGTTTTCTCAAAAAACGTGACGTGATAGAAAAAAAACAATATCATTTTTTAATCAGGGCCCCCCAATTTAGCCAAAATCACCATCTTGTTACTTACGTACAGAAAAAAAAATTTTTTGTTGTCCAGCGTAATACAAAACCAAAAGTAATAACACTAAATCATGTTTACTGACAACATCAATACGATGGGTGAGGTTCCTTTTCTGCACAATTGATCAATTCTCGGAGCAACTTGTGACAAGCACAATCGTAAGCCAGATTCTACGGCAACTGGACCTGTATTTTGTCTTCACATTGGTAGAGCTGAATATTCTGTCTCTCACATGTAGGTAGTCGTAAAAGGTAATAAAATTTTAGTCGCTCTTGTGAGAGCAATGGATATTCGTCCACAATACTTCCAAAAAGATGCAACAGTTTTGATTGAAATTAATCATTCGCGTTTGATCAGATAACAATTCGACTAATTCTAGTGCTTCGCATCCTGAAAGGTCAATTTTTGCAACAACAAAAGGGTTTGGAATTCAGTCAAAATTATCACATGTCTCTATCAAAAAGTACTTTATAAAATGCTCAGAAAGCAATTACAAATGTTGTTAAACGTCAGGAAAAATCGTATTAATTGAAGGATTGTTAGCAATGTAGTCACACAGAATTGAAAACATATCCAGAACATAACCATTTATTCTAGTTTTCCATACGTTGAATTTCTTTACGAATGCCGTTACCCTGTTTTGACAAAGTAAAAAGTTGGCATCTCTTCCATGAAGTGGCAGGTTTACTTGGTTGAGAAGGTTAAACATTCTGTCAGGTATGCAAGCTTCACTAAGTCAAATTTCATCGGCTACTAATGAAGTTAAGCCCGCATTGTGCTCTTAGAGGAAAATTGAAAGCTCTTCTCGCAGTTCAAACATACGCGTTCTACAATTTTTCCTCGCGATAGCCATCGAACTTCTGTATGGAGCAAAAGGCTTGAATGTTCCGAACCGAGTTCATCGCAAACGTTCGAGACTGGTGTGGTGGAGCTTTGATAGAGTTTGCAATATTGACACATAAAGACAAGCCTTCAAACAAAGACTGTTCGAAATGTTTCGCAAAAAGCACTTCGCGATTAATCGTGCAGTGCTTTTGTTTCATGTTTGGTACTTTTGCTAGGACACCAGCTGTAGCCCGCCAGCCCTTACCAGTCATTGAAGCTGCACCGTAGGACTAGGTACATATACCCCATATCGCTCTCACGACAGTTCTGATTTTGACAAAACAAATCAAAAAGTACTTCGAAAATGTCTAAACCGGTTGTTCTGCATTGCATTTTTAGCCAATATCAGTTGTTTTCAATTGCGTCATGAGATGTTTAAACTCAAATGAACTTGTAACTCGTAAAATTGCTACCATTTGTAAAATGCAGAAAATTCTCCAACATCAAGGCACATACAATCCTCAAGTGAGTAAATTCATGTACAAATATACCAAATCTCACCTACCGGCAAAGTTTAACAATTATTTTTACCTCACTACAGATGTTCACCCATATAGTACGAGCAGGGCCGGCGCAAGCCATTCCAGCGCCCTAGGCGAGATCCATTTTCAACGCCCCCTCATAGATTGCTGACGTCATTCTGTTCAACCTGTTCAATCAGACGTGGCACGACCTTTTTGCAAAGTTACTATTTAACATTCTCTTTGCACATTTGTCGCCGGTGCGTCCTAGGCAAGGTCCATTCAAGCACCCTTTTGCTTCAAAATGACTTTTTTCCCGTTATATAGAAGTTAGATAAGTACTTTTACAGAAGCTGATTTGTTACAGTAATACCGACTTCGTGTGGGCAACAAGTTCATCGAACTATTATTCACACAAGTAACACCCGTTGCAACATTCATGTGAACAAAAATGGTCAACATAGACCTAAAACTTTGCCTTCGTGGTCTTTTTGGAAAACTGAGTTACAATGGTATACCTTCTTGAGAGGAAGTCTCTGACACAATAGACACGTGTCTAGATCCACCAATCTCTCTTGCAACATGATTGCACGACTTTATCAGTTTCAGTTGATAAAAGCTCCTTTCCCCAGTGAATACGGACAGAGGGAGGGTTAGCAAAATTCAGCCTGCTGATATGTTTGGGAAACATTTTATCAGACCGTGTGTCTATAAAGAAAATGCAAAATTTCCGGAGGAACTCTTCGTAGAAACTATACACAGAGTTTTTCTGCGTCAATGTCTTAGCCACGTTTAATGAAAATTACAAAGTTTTGCAATGATTAAGAAAGAACTTGGTTGGTTTGCTGGACTGAACATATGCTGAGCGTCATAGAGAAAGCCAAAGACAGAGCTATGCTGCAGCAGCTGCTGGAAGCGTTTCTCATTAGATAAGATAGCTATGTGAAATGTAATGTAGCGTATTAAAAGTTGACTTGAAGCTTTCGTCGGAATCCTCTATGACAGTGGTTCAAAACCTGGGTCCGTGAACAACTTAGGTGTCCATGAATGTGTTTTACAGGCAGTGTTGCCTTCAAGAAAATTTTACGAAAATTGACACTGCGCAAATATTTCTTTTAGTGAGCATGCAATTGCGCAACCATGTAGACACACAACCAGTAAGCGTGTCAAATGTTTAAAGGTCTATTATGAATTTGGTAAGTGTGCAAAAATGAGATTTAACTGGGCGGCTTGTCTGGTGGGCCTGCACATTTGCGCACCTAAGAGGGAACATTGTTTACGGCGCCTTTAAAAACAAAATCCAATGAAGAATATCCGTTGATTTTATCTGCCCATCTGGGCCATTATTCAGCTTTAATCGCACCACAACCGTACATATGCGTAGCCAGAGGGAGCCTAGGGAGCCATGGCCCACCCAAAATTTTCGGAACATATAGATATTTTGTGTTTTGAGAGGCGGTATCTCAAGCAAAATAGTGTTGTTTTGCCTAAAACCAAGCATTTTGCCCCCACCCAATTTTTTGGCCGTCCCTAATTTTTGGGCTAGCTACGCTACTACTGCACAACCGTAGTCTGACATGTTCATGTTGCAAGTCGACTGACCTTTTTTTATTTGATTTTGGTGACGTCAATTGGCAACAGGCCGAAGCCTGAAATTCGCTTATTGCCGAGGCGATTGAGGTACTCATGCAAAGAAACGGCCCTATCTAAATTTCCAATAATCGAAAAACTTTGACAAAACGAGAGTCCGCAGGGAATTTGCGTGCAGTGAAACGGGTACGCAGCAACGAGAAATTTGAAAACCATTACCTATGGTGTCATCTTCTGCGTTGTAGTCAAAGTGAGTTTCCTTTTTTCTGTTCGTGGCTAAAATGAATCCCATTGATAAAAAAAATTCCAACCACCTTCCAGCACCCCGCCCGCCTTTCTACCGTGATGATTCAACTGCAGAAGCGTCGTTGCGATGATTCTGCAGAAGCCCAGATACTCGCAGTCGTAGCCCATTGTTAGTCTGGTGTCGTAAACATCGACCAGGACCAAGTTCCACATGCAGGACAAGCCTCTGATGTTCGCTAACGCCCCAGCTGGAATCTGTTCGGTTAAATAAATTAGGGTGGTTGCGTTCGAAAATCGAATTTTGACTGGTTAAATAGGCTACCACATTAATAATGCTGGCGTATTGTTACCATTTCCTAACCTGACTACACTGGATGGCTGAAAGATAATTTAGTGACGGTATCGACATAAGCCTATACTCCGGCAAAAGCGGCGCAGCCAGGAAAAGTCAAGAAATGAAAAGAACAGAGATGAAACATGATAATTTTGCAGTGAACTTGATAAAGTGTGGCCTGAAATGGATGCCTTTGTGGCCCTGACAGAACGCCATTGAGAGATTTGTAATCACCCTAGGCAAGATCCATGCCAACAGCCACCCCCCCCTAAGCATTAAAGATCCTTATTCTACATATCGTCAGGTTGCACATTATGGATGAAAGAACGTTTGTTTTTCACGATAAAAGCTCATCAGACGAAATAAATTTATACTAAATTGCGACATAGCTTATCTATAGTATATATGAAATCGGTAGGAATAATCCTTCTGCACCAAACTTGAAATAGTGTATAGTACCTGTATCTACTATCTTCTCACAAACTGCGTGAACATGTGTTCTATTCGCTTTCATCATGTTCATTCATTTTTACTTGGTGTATATTCGTCACTTTTTGAACCACGCAAATGTATTTTTGGTCCACTTTGGCGCCCCCTTGTACGCAGCGCCCAAGGCAGCCGCCTAGTTCGCCTAGTGGTAGCGCCGCCCTGAGCACGAGACAAACTACAACTCGACAATTTGCTTAACCAAAAGTATGTTCAAACTCAGGCGCTAAAATGATAAAGTACAGTGTGTTGAGATTCGTGTGTTGGTGCCTCGCCCTTACTTTGTTTCTTCGCGGAACGTTGATTGCTGCCATGACAGCTCGGGGCAGTTGGCGTTTGTATTTCACGGCGAGTGTTGAGCGAGCCTTTTTGATGTTGTCGCTATTATGTGTTCTTGACACTGCTCTTTCTTTCTGCAGATGGTAACTGCGATTTTATGTTAATAGCCTAGCGTACGAGAGTCGCCTCGCAGGTCAAATCGTGCCACACAGTGCAATAGAAGTCTGGTCAAAAATTCCTTCAGAAACAAAAATTATACCTTGTTTGGCACTTTACACAGCGGAATATAAAAAATATGTATTAATTGGCTACCAGAAACGTCTTTTGTATTCTTTCTATTGGGGAGCACAAACCAAGTGCATTTATTTAATTTTTTGACGCTTTTACTATGAAAATAGTCGAATCATGAAGTGTCACAGTTATATCATACTCTACTGTATTTGGTTTCTGTTGCGTTCACTAAAATTGGTCGCATCAAGCCCTCGCATGACGTACTTGGATGCATTTAGTCTCCAATCAAAGCGCTAAGCGAATAATGTGTCTACGGAACTGCAAACTAATTTCCGTTCCCACGCAGGACCCATGACATCGATTGAGAATTCTTTTCCGTAATACATGTTTTGTTGCCTTGTTCTCAACCTGCTTAAATTTCGTGACGCCGTTGCAGTGTTACATTAGTCTATAGCTGTTGATGCATTTCTCAGTAGCTTTCACGAATATTTTTGAATATGTGAAAACAGCAAATGTTCAATGTGACAACGTTAAACCAATTCCTTCTGGTGCATTGACCTTGCCTGCAACGCATTCTGCCTCAATAAATCATATAACGGCATTGTGCATATTAAACTTTATACTCAGAGCAAAAGACTGCTGCTTACTGCTATAAAACTGTTCCGTAAACACTATATTCGCCCTTCGGACGTCTGGAGCCTAAATGACCCCTGGTTCTTCGCAGCCTTCCACTCCCCATGCATTTCGTAAATAGGTGCACTTGGAAGTCATTGTTGCACTACATTATAATAATCGTGCTGGCGTCATTCATGCGTGTGCCCTTTAAATTCCTTATTTAATTTTAATTTCAATTTTTTATTTTAATGTTTTGAAACAGACACGAAGTCCATAGAGTATAAGCGCACACTGTCTGCCCAACGCAGATTGATAAAAACAGACACAACAGAACGTTTTGTAACGGCGTTGGAGGTGGAACCACAGGGTTACAGAATTTATGCTTGTTTTTCATCAAAGTAAATTCATTAGCGCCATCAAGCGTATACTCTTCTGTTCTACTACCGCCACGTATGTGTCCTCGTGTTCCTTCATGTACTTGCGCGCATCTTGTTGCTGCGATGCGTGCTTAATTCTGTTGCGTTGCGTGTGGGAGTGAACACGTTATACTATTGATAACAAAACATGAAATCTTCTATCATTTCTCCAGCCCAATAATATCGCACGTAGACCAACAGTTGTGCTTGGCTGGCAATGTCCGTACTTTCATCCAGTTGGATTGCCAAATTAGTTTGTTTGTCTCTGAAGCAAATGTGCTTTAATGTCATTTGAAATCTCATCTAATCTTCTTGAAAACGTTTTGTTCGACAAAGGAATTTCTTTAAGCTTCACTAAACATTCGCCATCTCAAACACTTTGTCACATGTCAATTGTTGTTGGAAAAATTAAATTTCCGGCCATTGTATGAGATTTCGTGGCTAGAGCCACTTTTAGCGCCACTAAATAAGATACTTTCATTAATTTTTCGTCTGACACCAAAGATTTTGTAAAAGTTTTTCTGCTTCAAATATTCTTTCTTCTTTCCGGGTGTTTTCAGTTGACTCAGAATGTTGAATCATCAAATACCGCTTCAACTTGGCTGGTGTCATACTTTTATTTGACAATGTTTTGCAACATACTAAAGACTGACGCTTAGTAACATCAGAGGCATATTCAATAAAGCCTAGCTTAATGCACTCCTCATAGTATCATCGTACGTTTCGTCTTTTGGGATAAAACATGTTGCTCTTCACATTCAGAATCATTCACCTTTTTCTTTCATTCCAAAAATCTACAGTATCCATAAGTTTTGAACTATAACAATAAGATTTATACTTAAGCTAACTCAAAACTAATTCAATCCTGCAGGATAATCACACAATTAAATTCAACAAACTATTCGCTTATTAATCGTCGCTTCATTAACTTTTGCACGCGCAAAATGGCTGGAATGATCTTCGCAAAGTCGAGAACATTCCCGACTGGTGATACGTCACACGATCACTTATTATGTTACAGAAGCTGTAAATGCGATAATAGTTACAAAAATACTTTAACTGCAGTTGTTAGGTGGCGCAGCAATAATGATTTACGATTGCAAAAACTTACGAATTCATCTTGGTTAAGAATCACTACGGCGATTATATGTGTCAATGGACGTATTTTACAATGTATAAGTTTGGCATTTGTGGTCACATCTTCCCGCCCTTTTGCGCAGTCATCACGGATCCCTTGGAATCCGCGGACGCAGTTTAAGAAACACTGGACTGAGCATCGTTTGTCAAAAACGCTCCCCCACATTAGGAAGCTGCTAACCAGGACTGTGGAGCTGGATCCCGGAGCGGGTGCAGGAGTCAAAAATTTTTGAATGGTGAAGCCGGATCCTGACATTTCAGTTCCTGTTCCACAGACACACTTTTGTTGAACAAGCCAATTGTGCAAACAGAGCAGGTTACGATGCCTCAAGAACGGCGTCCTACAGGGATACGTACTGGCACCCTTCTCTGCAACATCTGCATCTCTGACCTGCTGAGCACTGTCTCCAGAAAGCATGCATATGCTGACGACCTAGCAATCATACATGCTGATGGAGAAGAGAAAGCAGGCAGTGGAACGGGTGCTGAGCAAAGACATGGCAACCGCGGTTAATACCTCCAGAACTGCAAGCAAAAGGTCAACATTTCGAAAGCGGTATCGGCAGTCTTCCAGCTCAACAACAAGGAAGCTAAACGTGGGTTAAAAGCCAACCATAGCAACGAAACCCTGTCCTTCTGCTCTGCTCCGAGTTCAAATACCTCGGAGTAACGTTAGACAGGTCGCTCACGTATCGCCGACACCTCGAGTCGCTTCACAGGACAACGTGTGTCGCACTCTTGAGGCGAGTTACTGCTGGCTCGGGCTGGAGTGTTGGAGCAGCAACATTGCGAACTGCCACCTTACACCTTAGCCCTGGTCCACTCAGCAGTAGGGACAGTGTACTTGTAGAGGTACAGCCATCATTCTCAGAAATTCAGTGTGTTTTTCGTTTCTGCAAGATAAGTCAATTTTACAAAAGGGTTGTCATAGGCGGATCCAGGATTTTTTTAGGGGGGGCTCAAGGACGAGTTCATCCGGATGTGTACTGACTGTATAGCAGTGAAGACCCAACTGCTCAGGTAACTTTTAACAAACACGGTTAATAACCATACACGTTTTGGTTAAATCACATTATCACCATTACCCATGGGACGTTTTCGGAGCAGAAGCGGCATTCCAACAATTGAGAAATTATTCTCACATTTATCTAAACTTAAAAAAGTAACTTGTTGAATGTCGGAAAAGTTTCTGTATTAGCAAAACAAACACAGGTTCACACCGAAGAAAATTATGGGGCAGGATTAGAAGTGACAAAAACTTCACGAAGAAACTTGAAANGCCGCCAGTAACTTTTATTGGCAGTGTGTGCAAAATCCATGTGGTATTGTGTTCGAAAATTGCAGATATTCATGGAATAGAAGTTCATGACGTTTGCAATTTGTTTATTTTCGGACATTTTTCCGATTTTTATTGCATAACACCAGAGGTGTCACGAGGGGGGGGACAATTCCCTGGGGGCCGAATCACTGCGGGGGGGCAAAAAGTCACAACAATGTCAAAAGGACTTTTCTTCAAAACAGTACATTTGCTTCCGAAAGACCTCAGGTTCGAACATGGGGGCACCAAACTTGTTTCTTTCCAAGGGCCATCTAACCTCGTTACGCCCCTGAACATCACGATTGTCTAGCCAAAATGGAGAAATTTGTTTAAAAAAATACCTGCACATAAGCGGTAAACTATCAATCACAAACTATTTAACACAAAATGTTGTTGATTATCGAAGTCATTTCACCATAGAAAATAACTTGAAGGTCGAAGAAGAGGTGCATTATTTCGAAAACAAGCACAACTTTCCCTCCCATGGGTCAGTCATTATGTGCTTACTCAGCTGTAAAAGCAGCGATAAGCAAAGGACAGACGCAACTTTGGAAAATTAACAATGGCAAAAGATAAAAATATTCATTGATAGTAAACTGATGCTTCAAGAAATGGGCAATAACAACAAAGACCAAATAGATACAGAACATTCCAATACACAGAACATTTACAAGGCACGTGGCGTATATCAAGACCATAAGGATTAAGTTTGTTAATCAATATCAAGAAGGTTTTTTGACCTGTGTTCGAAACCAAGTGGAACCCAGTAGCTTGATATTCAATTTAAGAGACTGCCACACTTCTACTCCTCTATACTGAATTGATTTCTTTCTGATATTTGTATTTACTGATGGTTT
>JGI24159J19872_10010101_pt1 | contig 12382 bp, 10 predicted proteins | sample Ectturendosymbi4_FD_19872 | JGI IMG/M metagenome (IMG submission 19872)
TGGCTGATTTTGTAACAAAAAACACACGTCGCTTCTTCCTAAAAATGAAAATGGATCAAAAGTTTCTAACGGAGGACCCTGGCTCATGGAATGATCAACCAGGCTATCTGATGGCCAGAAAGTTGGTACAAGGTATCCAAGTCACAAATGACTCCAGAGCGTGGGGTGGAACTTATTCAAGAATACAACCGGCTTGTAACGCATGATGAAGATCAGCTGCAGTTCCTCATGTAGATTGTGACAGAGCAAAGGTGTGCCTTTCCTAACAGTAAAAAGAGTACACTACTCACTGGGCAACAATGAGTGCCTCTGAACAGCTAATACTCTGTAAAGAGGGGGGCCCAGATATCAACAAAAGTGCCTATTTATAAGAATCTTCATTGTTCATGTGCAACCTCTGAATGTTCTTCTACCTTGGAGATTTTTTACACAAGATAGATTTAGCCTAAAAGGAACACAACCACCTCGGTTCCCATAGCATTTTTTACTGTTTAATTTTTGCTATGCGTTTAAGGACCACCCTAATCTACACTGGTGTAAAAATACAATGGTTAACACAAGCTAACCGAAATTCCTTCAGGAGTTGAAAATCATGTCACTATCTTACTGAGGGCCCGTAGATTGAATGAATTACTTTGATCTTAGCAAACCAAAACTTAGTTTCAGCTGCTGTACTGAAAGAAAAGGGCTCGAATCGTATCTGCAATGGTAACAACTGTTTGGCATCTTTAAGCACTCCGTAAGTGTGATGCCAGGTTTAGTGCCAATGGAACAACAAGGGTGGAAGTCAGAAAATTACTGTAGAAATAAGTTTTGCACCAAGATGTCGGTGGACACGTGGAAATCTCCCACTACGCAGTACGGACGTGATCAAGTGGCACTGCGGATCGCTGCACAAAAATTTCAGATTTGATATCAGCAAAATAAGGACAAGTTCTTCGCTTTTACTTAAGCTACAAGGAAAAACTAACCGCCGGCCACGGGTTGGACATAGCTGGTCTACACTGCGGTTTTAATTGGGCTAGATCATTTTTTAGTCAGATCCAGAGCCAATTTTTTTTCAGATGCCGGAGAAAAAATTTTGGGTTCCGTCTCCATGGCCCTGCTTTGAACGCTAATGTATATCCAGTTTCCTGCACAAGTATTTTACAATCAAGGGTATCAAATACGGGAATCTAAAATTGAAACCTTGCTAATTTCTTGGAAACGTAATAAGAAAGTTACCTGTAATCTGTAAGTTCTTTTTCGAGCGCATAGTTGCTTAAATATATAGTTTCAGATGAATTGTTTTGGACCGTAATGCCGTCATTCACACAGCATTGAATTTACAAGCAATAATTGAGTGTTGATGCATCCGCTTCTAGGCTGCCAATCTGACCTATAATGCTGAGTGTTCTTGAATTTTGAAGTTGTTGGCTGCTATTCTTTCTGTTTTTTAACGTTTTCCCGATCCATGAGATGCCTGTAAAAATATCGTTCTTGACGGCATTTACTGCGACTGTAAGATTTCGTGTGAATCAACGTTTTGATCCCCAATCCAAGTTTTTGTCGTTGAAGGTATTGACACTTTGCGCGATGTTGGATGTTTTGGATTAACTGAGCTGGGCTACGGAAACAACGCTGTCGAAATGGAAACGACTGCTGTTTACGACAAAGTAAGCTTCTCCCTGTTTTGTGTTTGACATAGCCAAAACGTGCCGGAGTAGTACAACAACGAAAAAACTAGGTTCTTTGCAAGCCTTTTTTTTTCTGAAACGGAGATTTGCAGGGCGCGCGACGATGAAATTATGACAAAATTACTTAAAACACTTTACGGTGGCTTTAACAGCACTTTCAGTCCATTTTCACTCACGTTTCCATTTAAATGTCAATTGTTATGTGAACCTTGTAATCACGAAGAAAGCTAAATGTTTGTGTTGGTAAAGAACGTAGACAGGGTTTCTTTACTACGCTGTTTTTCGCATGTTTTTGCGCCGGAATGCCAGATCTTTGTCCGCTGACATCATACGCTCTGTGCCGGCGTATACTGATGACTACCCAGTGTTGTTTGAAATGTTTTTACTTTGGGGGCACCCCAACGGCCTCTCAAATTTTTCCAACGGTCTCTCAAAATGCAGTGGAACCTCACTACATAACCACCAACAAAATACACTAAAACCTCGCTTTATGACTACCTCGATATACAGATGAACTGGTTGCGGTCTATCAAAACATCTTAACGGTCATCAAACTCACACCTTTAAGAAAACCTGACTCGGTCTACGTGTTTTGCGACGATGACAATATAGGAATTGGACAGGGCTCAATGATTTGCTACGGTTTCGATTTGTTGATGCAGGACACGAAAGAATTTATCATCAACACTCCCACGACCCTCGCTCAAAAGTACTGGATCACGAACGGTGCGATTCATGCCAAGCATATCGTCGTCTTCGCACAGGTTGGTATACTTATTGTCCTGTCAATGCTTTTCTGTTTAACCCGATAATATCATAAGAGGTTTGCTTTATCTTTTTTATGTAATATTTTAGTGGGTAAAATCTCGAGAAATTACGTGAGGCCAAACTTGGCAAAAAAACGTTTTTAATTATTATTTTTCTACCCCATAGGTCAGGAAGTGGCGTCTAAATCGGTACGTTTACCGTTTGGTCCACCGCAGGTAGATTAGACCCATTGTTGTCTTTTGACAAAAGCACGCCATTCACCCTGACGCTACGGGCTTAAGCAAGATCACAAGACATTGATGCGCAAAGGCGGTTTTTAGTCACAATACAAGTTCAGTTCGTTCTTGAACTAGACTTCGTAATGATTTGACAGATCCTTTGTGTGGTATGCACTGCAGTAAGATCTATGCGCAGAATGTACACCAGGGTTGCGGAGTCGGAGGTAAAATACCCGACTCCGACTTTCCAAAATTTCCGACGCCGACTCCTTAACATAAAGGGAATGAATTTTGGCTATTGAAATCAATGGAAATCGTGGTACACAGCAAGAAATCTCTGATTCAACAAAAGTTTCAAAAGAAATCGTACCATTTCAACAGGAATTCCCAATTTAGGAGTGTCATGCAAAAAATGATCCAACCGCCCATCCGGAGTCGGACAAAAAAATCCGACTCCGACTCCCCGTGTTGTTAGGAATCCGACTCCATCCGAAAACCTCCGAATCCTTACGGCTCCGACTCCACATCCCTGATGTACACCGCATTTGCGACTGACGAGTAATATCTGCTTTGATCAATCACAAAGTAAATATTTTTTCATTACAGTAGTATTGTTTGTTAAATCTGTGTGGATGATCCAGCCACAACTTTACGACCCATTCAAGTAATTAAAAGACCTCCCAAGCCGGTACCCAAAGCTAAGTTGCAGCATTTCCTGCGTTAGACCTTCTGAAGTGCGATAGTTGTATAAAATGCTAAGGCTTCACCCCGAGACCCTGAGATTTTTTGTGGCGTTGTGTTGCTTTCATTTACTTGCACCAGACATATGTTCTGGTAATGAGTAAGGCTGAGTGGGCCAGGTTGCAAGTGTGTGCGGGATAAATGAATGTAATTTGACTGAAAATGCTGCTGTTGTGGTTTAAAAAATGTAAAATCATGATACAGTGATCAGACGAGCCATGAGAAAGTTTTAAACACTATTTGGTGCTAAAAAACGGTAGACATGCCACAATTAAAACCGGAACCCAACTGGTTTGGAAACGATGGGCAGATCTCTACTCGGACGAGGTTTTAAGTTTTGTAGTGGTCTGAAAATAGTTGTTAGAAAATGTGTGTGAGACTTTCACTGTTGCTTGATTTCCGTTCGCGATCAATCACTGCTGTTTCACTACCATTCCTTTGAACCCGCGTATTTACCATCCCGATGGCTGCCTTCACTTCGCTCAGTTTTCTGTGTCGCGTCATGGTGCAAAGTCCACGTTCAGTCAAGCTGAACGTACAGTGATCAGTTCACCTGTTTGCGTAGCGGTGAACCAATGTTTTCTGTCAATAAACGCCGTCGCCTCGGATTAAGTACCTGATCCGTGCGAGAGGTACCGGTTCTGTTGACTAAATTCCACGTGTTTGAAAAAGAGGAGCCATAAGTTTACCGATTTTCAGCTGATCCCAAAGTTACGTGGGATACGAAACTGGTTCAACGTGACCGCGGTTGATGCCTGGCAACGAATAGGTGTGAGCAGGGACGTCGTGCCAACAATAAGTTTGGGAGGCAGGGATATTTTTTGAAGTGTGGAGCAAGCATAAAGTCTTCGACTTTTCACGCACCGCCATCGTCGCGTCCACCGATGACTGTGGGCAACGCGAAGCAATCCGAAAAATAATTTTGTTCAAAAATTCGTGGAGACAGGCCTCTATGACACGACGCCACTGATCATCCTTGAAACGTAGTATAAACATGGCTTTGTTTTCAGTAAATTTCATTCTGCAAAGATTCAATCACGATCAGTTTCGTTCGTTTTAAAGTATGATGCAATAATGAGTATATTAACAGAGAAGATATTCCCGCATTTGATAGGGAGGCGGATGCTAGCAAATTGCGGACTGTGTCGTAGCTGCAGCTAGTAGCATGTTCATGGGTTGAACTTTTGCTTTGCGATTTTGTTAAATAGGTTTTGGCAGTGCTCGGAGTAAAGTACTTTATTTGAAGGATAGTGTATCAAATTATCAAACAGACGCAACTTCCATTATATTTTGTAGCATGCACAAGCAGTGCATGACCGAGTTCAAGGTCGGGCCGGTTCGGACTTAACGTTTGTCAAAATGTTTCTAGCCGATTTCGGGCCTGCGTACAAAAGTTTTTCGCAACGACGGACACTTTTGTCGCCAGTAACTGTTGAAGCAACCGAGTTAAGTCTTCAATAAAAACGATTAATTGTGAATCATTTAGTCATGCGTACTTTGCTGCGCCACCAATGCCGTGCAGTTACACACATCATGACTCAGTGGGTAAGTTCGGCTTTCGGGCTTCAAAAATTAATGTCGGGCCGGGCTCAGGCTTCAAAATGAGGCCCGTTTACAACTCTGGTGCATGTACATCGCGAAAATTACACAAATGATAACTAGGCGAGGTGTGTGCATGAGAAATTACGTGAAGTATAACCATTGTTGTGTAATTTACTGAGCAGATTACCAAGTCTTATCTTTCATTCATCGAACCAATTTGTTTTGGTGAACAGTATTGATAAAACCCATGGAAAGTTACATTTAACTACCAGAAACATTCCCAAACCTCAAAAATTTCGATCTTTGTTATATAGAGGAGTTCTCTAATGAATGTTTGTTAAATCTCTCATTGACAGTAGTTCCAAGTTGTTAGGAGGTTCCGATTTTTAAGTTGAAAAGCTCTGCCGAGGGGGTTAATTTTACTGCATGGGTAGCTGGGCACCCCAAACCTTCACGTGACTCTGAAAGTACCTGATGAAGCGTTTTTTGTTTTTTTTTCTCAGCTTACAGTTGACGACGAGGCACGGGGCATCCATGCCATACTGGTTCGCATTCGAGACGAGGACATGAACATCATGCCCGGCGTTCGAGTAGAAGACATGGGTCACAAAATCGGTCTGAATGGTGTCGACAACGCCAAGCTTTTTTTCGACAACGTCAGAGTGCCCAGGGAGAATTTGCTAAACAGGTTGGGATTCGATTGGTTAAGGCGTCGTTTCTATTGTCGATTTAGGCGCTCCTATGAGAAGATTCGATGTAAAATGGCCAGAGCTTAAATCGTTTGACTCTACTGATGGTAAGAGCAGTTGGTGATGTGGCGTGATAACGATAATGATGATGTAGCTTCTGTTATCATGAACGTCCTGTGAAAGCTGCAGCCAGCATCACACACACCCGTGACGTCCTTACCATGTACTTCACATCAAAGTTATGTTTCCATGCCGTTGTTTTTGTTGATGTGTGAAAAAAGTGACACCGGTCGGCGGTCAATAGTGCTTGTCACGTTTCACCGCGAATGATAACTAGATATGGCTGCTTTTCAGTAAAAAAAGAGGAAAATTTGTTGGCGAAGCACGTCTCAAGACGAAATAAGCGAAAGTAGGAAAACCTGCAACGAAATTCTGAACTTACGATTTATCTATATACTTGCAACCATGCATTCACTTGTGCTTCTTACAAGGTGTTGGCATAAATTGGTTACTTTTCACTGCCACAGTAGTGTTTAGAATCGGTAAAGTTATATACGTCCGTAATCCACATCCCGCTGATTGCTTCACAACTTAAATTTCCTATTCATTTTCTAACAGTAAACTAAAAATGCTCACAAAGTGTTGTTTTTTACAAGGTCTGTTCTAATACATGAAGTTAGAACGCGTTTTATATGTTGGGTATGGTACTATTTCGGCAGAGAGAGCGAACGCGATGTGTCTAAACATCTTCAGTCAGCAACTTGACAAGTTTTTCAAATTTGCTGTTTGCTGAACGCTGCTCGTACTCCATCAAAACGATGCCAAAAGCTGGTCATATCCAACGGAAAAGCAGCAACGATGTTCCGCTTGTTCAGCGCGTCGCTTTTGCACAGATACTCCGACGTCGATGAAGAAGGCAACTTCACTACTTCAATCAAAGGCACTCGGGCCCGGTTCCTGGTGGTCGCCGACCAGCTCCTCTCAGGTCGCATTTGCATCGCTTCGATGTCAATTGGCGGGTCAAAGGTTGGACTTACGATCGCTCTTCGCTACGCTGCAACCCGGCTCACGGTCGGGCCCCAAGGAAAATCGGACATGGCCATTCTGACGTACCAGGTAGCGTGAAAACCTTTTTCGTCGTTTTGTGTTATTTTGTTTCAAACATTTCACAACTTAAGTTCATCATCGTGCTCAAGCTGGTCGCCCAGCATCTTCCGAACGTGGTTTGATGAGCAAAAAATAGATCTTCCGAACGTGGTTTGATTGAGCAAAAACTATACTGTTTGTCTTTCGAAATCCTTCGTCCGGATTTCAGTTAGGTCCTGCAATGTATCTACTCCTGCATAACTACTAGAGACAATAGTGGTCTTGTTTTATAACCACTTAACTGTATCACATAATTACCAGCTTGCATTTGCTGGCTTTCGATGGGGCTGGTGACTGCAGTTGTAGACTTCACGAAATCTTCAGGTTTATATCCTGTAAATTCAGTCATTGGAACCATGTCCTTGCTACTTGTAATTTCAATATCTTTTATGTTTTTCGCGTTTAGAGTGTTCATTCAACACTATTGCTCAAAACCGTTGTTGGCAAGTGCTACATTTGTATTTCCGTCGAAGTGACATTTACATCCGAGTTTTTCTCGGTCATCCATACGACTGCTGTTCCAATACAGAGCTTACACACGTTTGACTACATTTTTATGCAGTTACAACAGCGTGCTCTCCTCCCGCTTCTGGCGCGCACGTACGCCATGAACTTAACGCTGGATTACGTGAAAGATCGTTGGGCGGCACAAACAAATGCCGAAATTCCAAATCCCAAGGAGCATGCCGAAGTGGTTATCCTCTGTTGCGTTATAAAGGCGCTGGTTGGCTGGCATGTCGGGAAGATCGCCACCGTAGCACGAGAACGCTGCGGAGGCCAGGTATGTTGCTGTTGTCCACACTGACTTTTCAACAAAATGATTGTTCCTCGCATTTTGCTCTTATTTCGTTGCAAGATTTTCTATAGTCCTGAGAAATATTTACGTAAGTCGTGGGCATGAAGATGAACTGCAGCCGGTAAATGGTCTATATTTCCAGTGTGATGAGGCTTGACAGGGCTCCAGCTATGGATCAAAGTGTCTCTTTGAGAAAGCAACCTCAGCTCTTCAGCCATGCAGGACAATCAGTCTGCGAATAGAAACAGGTGGAGAATATTGCTCCACTCTGGCAGCCCGGCAGCTAAACCTGGCTCGCTTTGGGATTACTGTATTTCAAAGCGATCGTCCCCTCCGGTACAGCTTCTGCATCATACATCTACGGGCAACTTCTGTTTCACTTTGTAAATGTTGTTGGTTTTTATGGGATTAAATTTAGAGCAATGAACACTGCACCCGAAGTTAATTGCACACTCTGTGGAATAAACTTGTATGAGGGCGGCTTTAGGTTCAATCGCTACGAATAAAAAGTGATGGACTTGCAGTTCTTCCTCTCTTAAGACTCCAGTTGAAAGTAATACCGTCCTCACCGAACAATTTAATTTAAACGCTGCTCCTTGCAGGGCTACTTGAGCTGCAACAGGTTTGGCGAACTGATCGGAGCCGCCCATGCGTCAATGACTGCCGAAGGCGACAATTCCGTCCTGATGCAGGTGAGTGAAAATGTAGAATCGAATTCGCCTTTGTGTGGCAGGTCGTCAACTGTTCTGCGGAGCGCTTCGATTTTCCGCCCTTGAGCAGCTGAAACAAAAACGCGGGCTCAGTTCAGTGAAGAACAAAACTGTGTGATACGCGAGTTGAAGTATCTCGTAAATATTCTTGACAAAACCTGAATTTGTTCCTTAGGTTTTACGTGAGATTTTTTGCTCGTTCGCCTCGACCCAACCTGTCGTATGTTGCGCGCACAGCAACACCATCTCGATTCTTTCTTTTATCTTTTTATTTTGCGCGCAGAAAGTTGCAAAGGAGAAGTTGGGTATGTTTCAACCGAAGCAGCTAACCCCCGTTCCTGAAGGTAATAATACGGTTTGTTCAACTTGTCTTTTTTAAGTAGATACCACGCTCTTGCCAGTTATTTTCCTTCGTCGCCTTTTTATCGAATTGAGAAGTGCACTTTGACTGTTTGCTTATACGTCTGGGTTTTATACTGAGCTGTTTTTTTTTCAGATTTGAACAACGATGAATATCTTCACTTCCTACTGGAGGCCCGAGAAACAACCCGCTTCTCCGAGCTGGCAATCAAGCTCATGCAAGGAGGGAAAAAGGGCCTGTTTGATACTTGGATGTTAAAAGAAAGCGACCTGGTGCAGGTAGGTGTCTGCTTATCGCACTTCTCAGCAACCGCATATTCTCATTCGTTGACGTATTTTGACCACGTAGGACGTTGGTGATGTCTCCTTTGTATACCCTTGCTGGAGCCTCCTTTCGTGGAAACATCGTGATTTTCATGACAGATGTTGAAAATAGTTTATGGACTGCCATACAAAAGGTCGAATAGACATTAGTTAGTTTTCTGTGCCATAGCTTCTCCGACATGGACTTCCACTCCAATAAACGTCCAGCATTTCCCCATCGGTAACCCAGCGTTGATATAGAGTACACTGCGAAGGCGATGTGGAATAAGATTTTTTTTTGGGGGGGGGAAAGATTGCTTTTTCATATGAGAGGTACAAATTACAGCTGCGTTTGGCCTCGGGTGGAGGGGCATTGCTTTAGTAATCAGTCGAAAACCGTTTTGTTCTTAATCTTCCTACCCTCAGGGTGCAGCGTACGCTTACGGCGAGCTCTTGATATCGGAGCGAGTGAAGGCGGTCATCGACGCCCCCGAAACCGACGCCTCGCTGAAGCCGATCCTCATCCAGCTGCGCAGACTCTACTTGCTGGACGCCGTACTCGCCGACCTGGGCTGGTTCGCCGCGAACGAGTTCATAACACCCGCTTCAGCCAAGCTGGTATGTTGACGCGTGCAAAGACCTTGTTGTGTCGTGTTTTTGAGTAGCACTGAATGCCTCGTTTAGGACGTTCGAAGTAAAAAATGGTTCCTTGCTGATCGTCGAATGAAGGTCGTAATTTATTAACTGAGGATAACTTGGAAATCATGCAACAATTTTACCAACATGTGAAAAAACCCATATTTATGAATTCCTGATTGCAGCTTTTGAAACCAGTGTTTTCATTGTCAGCGCAATTTAGTGAAAGTAAGAGTCCATTTTTTTCAAATGTTTGCACCTGATAGCGCACTACCTAAATTTAAGACGTTCCTAAATCATTTGGCTTGAGATATTTTGTTCTCGCATACATGGTGTGTGCGACCAAGCAACTCGGTGCAGATTTCCTTAAACCGCTATAACACATGACTTCAAAATGCGCAAGCCATGACCAGGTATCTCTAAAATTGTTTTCATGTGTTAACGTTGTTAAAAGGTCAACGAAGCGACGGCCGAGGTATGCCGCACGATCGCACCGTACGCGCTGCGCCTCTGCGACGCATTCGCGTTGACGGAAGCGATGATCTCCGCCCCCATCGCCCGCGACTGGGTTGAGTTCAACGTCGGGGACAACCAGGGCGAGGTGGAGCCGATCGGTCTGAAGCACAAGCTTTGATTTTTGTTCCGTGGTAGTTACTGTCGTGAAAACGATTGATAGTTTAATGGCTTAACGCGCCTGTTTGTTTACGGCGGTGATCCGACTGCATTCCTTCTTCCTGCTACTGACAATTTTATACAGATTGAAAAGTGGTATTTTGTCTTTAAACGTCCACGTCTGTGTGCGCGTGCGTGGAGAAAATGTATTTGTCTTGAGTTGGGATTGTTCCTCGTCTGTTCCCATATCAATGTTTTTGCATGCTGTTTTTTTCTGCGTTTTGCCAACCCTCGTTCCGTCAGTGTTCATGCTGTGGCAATGCAATGACATGGAACTTACATAGTTCCAGGTTGGAAATCCTGGCTAAGCTTGATTGAGCAATTCTCCGATTGCAAGTCACTCGGATGTCATCTACAGCAAAATTCCTAAGATTACTCTTGGTCGTGAAGAAGCGATGCGTGCTTTGAAAACAAACTGCGTACAGCTGCCTGCTCTGCGCCATCAGGTTGATGATCTAGAACAGGGGTGTGGAACCATGCAACACTGCCGGGTCAAATACATATCCTGATTGGTCCTTGGGCCACAGCTGTATGTGTCAAGCTCGGCAGATTAGAATACTCGCTGGCCACCCACGGAAGCTTGGCAATAAAACCCTAATGCTTGCTTGTGGAGCAACGGGTCTGGATACCGCGAATACCAGGTGCGGGTGAACTGGTATGGTCATACGGGAAAGTAAGCAGCAAACTAATTTTCTCATAATACATTTTTAGGTTCTGGCCCATGGGCCACAGTACTTAAAATCTGGACCTTTCAGCGGTCCACGGGTTGCACACCCCTGATCTAGAAAAAAACGGGCAAGAACCCCTGGTTGATCGAAGTTTGCCCGCTGGGTCTGCGCCTGGTTTTAGGGCCGCGTGTGGTCAGTGAACTGAACCTATTTTTTTGCTGTATTTGAAAATTAGGGCAGCGCTCTCTGAATGATTTGCGGTGTTGCTTAAGACATAACCCCGTCTATCTTCCTGCGTTTTCCTAATGAACAATCGCTGGTTCAACGTAGTCTTGTTCAAGCGCTGCGCAACCGAAGGAAGTTGGTGTTACGACATGGTGGTCGTCCAGCGTTTGTTTCTTTGGCATAACATCTATGTTACCCGCCATCATCGTTCGTTCCTGTTGAGCGGATTGTTTGAGATTGTTTTTTATCTTGGTTTGGAGCGGCGGTCTGTGCTATGAATACAAGAACGTATGCGAGTTGGCCTTAATTAATGGATTATATGAAAAAAAATCAAAAGGCTGAAGGTTGCCCTTAATTTTGTGTGAGACTCTGTAGATTGAGATCAGCCAACTATTTAGATCAGTTTCAAAACTTTCATATACCGCCTTGGTAAAAAAGGTTTACGAGATTTGTTGCCAAGAATGGGCGTCCGCAGAAACTTGCCAGGGGGCAGGGCAAATTCGACATTTTGCTTATCCTTTTCAGGTTGCTGACGATCCAGTGCAAATCGACGTTAACTTTAGCCTGTCTACACCGCAAAGAAAATGCGCCATGTTACGACAACCTTCCCAAAAATGCGCTTCGTTTGCAGCAATGCTTCTTTTTCACTCATGCTTGTTTTCACACAGTATAAAACTACGTGTTTGACCGCCATCAGCCGTCGCTGTCTTGCTGCATTACCTGCCACCAGGGGTGTAGTGGGGTGGGAACGGCGTCCCCACGCCTTTTTCACGTTTTGCTTTAAAATGAGTTTGAAAACAGACATTTTTATTTAACATATGAAAAAATCAGCTATCAGGGGGAGGAGAATGACCGCAAGGTCTTCGAGTCATCCTCCCTCGCGAAATACAAGTCGAACTAAAAGAAGACGACCAAAAGTCTACAAAATTCATATAGGCCTACATACATCTGCAAAGACGGTGCAGACACATTCATAGGACATAAGCACATAAACAGGACATAAGTAATTGAACAGGACATGTAAACAAAAAGACGCGGAACAACACAATTACAGCAGACAAGCGGAAAAATTAAGTTTTTGTAATATGTGAGGATGGTAAATTAAATAGTTTTTCTGTAACCTACAAAATTGGAAATATGTGACTAGTTTAAAATCATTTGGAATATTATTCCACATTGTTGGTCCTCGGAAAGAGGAGTGACGTCGTTCATTAAGTGTCTTAGCTAGGGGA
>JGI24159J19872_10010102_pt1 | contig 12382 bp, 7 predicted proteins | sample Ectturendosymbi4_FD_19872 | JGI IMG/M metagenome (IMG submission 19872)
GTATAGTGTCATCAGCAAATAGAGAAATAGAAGATTTAATGTTTGTACCAATGTCATTAACATATACTAGAAAAAGTAAGGGACCAAGTACGGATCCGTGGTGACACTGTTCACTATGACATGACATGACATCAAAAGTAGGGTTGCCATACGTCAGGTTTTTCTCGGACATGTCCGGGATTTTAGTGGCCAATTATGCGTCAGGCAGAAATGTTAAAAAGTGCTTCAATGTCCGGGATTTTGGAATAATGCCTTTTATGAAATCTAACCGCAATGTTTTCACAGTAAGAATTACTAAGTGCTAAAGATTAAAGTTTGTAATTTTTTACTATTAAAAATGGCTAAGCAAAAATGTAAATTTACTGACGAGATGACGGCAATACATCCATGTTTCCGGAAAGGTAGAAATGAATGGGAAGCAGAATGCTTCGTTTGCAAACCAGGAACATGCATCTCGGTTTCATACATGGTATCGCGGATTTAAAATCACATAAACATTGCAAAGCCGTAAGTGGAGCTTCCTGATCAAGTAAAGTGACAAATTATTTTGCCACAACGAGATGTAAAATAGAAGATTAAGTTAATTTTTGCTGTTTTTGTTTTGTACTGTATTTATCCTATCCACACGGGAAAGCGACGGTGGCAATGTGCTTTGGATGCATCCGGAATTTATACCATAATAAAAGTGTATTCGTCGCAAAAATTGGTTAGAGTGACTAACATAAATCTGTCAGGAATTGCACCTCATCAGATATGGTAACCCTACCCTACTTCGTCTCTGACCCTAATTGATTAACACAAATGCTCTGTTCTGTTCCTAGCGCACAGAGCCTTCACGCATACACACCGTTGTGCAACAGTCTCGACAGAACGCTCTATGACGTAACATTCGCTCGTAGGTTTTGGCGCGATAAGCAGGTGATTGTCTGCGAACAAACTAAGTTACGTTCTTTTGTGTTGGTTGACTATTTTACCCGTCTCTCTAGGCTAGACAGTCTTGCTTGCGTTCAGCGTGAATCAAAAAAGTGCATATGTCACAGCGAACAGGACCCAGGTTTCAGCAGAATTCGATGTTGTACGGTTGTTCGTCGCAGATAGTGATGGCTTTAATGCGTGGCGCATTTTGTTTACTTATGACATCTGAGCGCAGGCACAGATGTCTACAGCGCTCACCTGTCTACACAAGGAGAAAGCCCACTTATACGCAACACATGTTTGTTGTTTGTGCATCTTTTGATTTAGAGTTAGACGACTGTGAGTCCTAGAAGTTGCTATGGACTGCAATAGGCACAACGGATTAAACCATCCTTTTCGAGTACATTTGACCTTTAGTCAAACAGCTGGTTGAAATGGTCACTTGACAAGTACAATACGTAAAGACACAAAGTTGTAGGTTTAGCCTACAGTTCACACAATGCAAGGAAGAAGCTGCTAACAACTTGCCAACACTGAAAGCATAACAACACAGCTGGTTGAAATGGTCACTTGACAAGTACAATACGTAAAAATACAAGGTTGTAGGTTTAGCCTACAGTTCACACAATGCAAGGAATAAGCTGCTAACAACTTGCCAACACTGAAAGCATAACATTACTTGTCTATCAGACTGAACCATTTACAGATGTCAGTCAAGCTGTTCAAACTTGTCATGTGACCAGTTCAGCTGATCATGTTCGTCTGATGGCAGAATAGCTCCAGAGTGTACATTTTGTCTCACAAGGCAAAACAGGAGTGTATATTTTCCCTCATAAAATAATTGCAACTTGTGAAGTTGTTTTCTTTGTTTATGTGGCCTGAAGAAAAATCTGCACTGTAAGAGTACTGTCCTTCAGCTGCAGTTTGAAAATGTTTGGCTGAAGGCAAAATAGCTCCAGGAGTGTTTATTTTGCCTCATGAGGCAAAATAGGAACTACTTAAGTAATACAAAAATATCGGTACCGGTATCAGCCCAAAAAAGCCTTATCGGTCGAGCTCTCTATAAAATATATATATCTCCTAAATGGGCATAAGCGTTAAAGGATGCAATATATGTCACATTAGAACGAGAGGCCTTTCAGCATGTATGAGAGCTGAAAAAATCTTACCGGGTTTTACAGTAACACAGTGGTTCTCAACCTTTTCGCTGAAGGGGGCCAAATCCATACTTAATACGTATGTCGATTGACACATTTGTTTTACAGCGGAACGAAGTCTGTTACACAAAATATTAGAAGTTTTATTGAAAGACTGCTGAGGGCCACCCAGACCACTGCTGTAACATAACTCGCTGGCGTTTAACAAAGCAATTCAGTGTTGAGAGCTCGTTGAACTTCTTACGACGCTTGGTTTTAAGTTAATTTGCTGAGATCAATATCGATTCATTTTATGCCCTGAGATCAAGAACTTCTATGACCCGCATTTATTGACCTGCAGTATGCACTACTTGCAACCAGTCCTTTGTACGAAGCAGTTACGGCGCTGCATGCTCTTTTTTATTATGTTCATACCTTAAGCTCTTTCATTCTTGAATTTCGAATTTCGTGCAAGTATCGGCAAGAGATTCAGAGTTCTGCTGCGAAGTACGTTCCTCTTTTATTGTAGGTGAACGATTATGTATACATCACTGACAAAGCATTCACTCAATCGCAAATTCTTGATATGGAAATACTGATGCTCAAGACATTGGAATTCAGTTTTGGCAGACCGCTGCCGTTGCACTTTCTCAGAAGAAACTCGAAAGCTGGACAGGTCTGAACTACGTGCAGATACATATACGATCCCTTAACTATATATGGAACTATTTCTCTAAACGAGACTGCCAAGTTTGTAAGGAGTAATGTGCTTGCGGAAGCAAGTGAACGAAATGATCATGAGTGATTTTTGAAATCATATTAGTCAAAGAATATCTTCAATTCGTAACGTTGATATAGCAAGTCCAATGGCATTAACCAGAAGTGCAGATAAATAATGTATCATTTTATCACTGTTTCGATCTCAACAGGCCGGTGAGCTATTCACTGACTTAGAGTAAATATCTTTTCATCACGAACCGCAGGTAGACGCGAGCCAGCACACTCTTGCTAAGTATTTGATGGAGCTGTCGCTGGTAGATTACGAGATGTGCCACATTCCTCCGTCGCGTCTGGCCGCCGGTGCTCTCTGCCTTTCGATCAAACTTCTGGAAAATGCTGATTGGGTATGTTGTTGTCTGTCATACGCGATTAATTCGAGCAGTTGTTGGTCAAGTCTGCTTTTTCGATTTTCAGTCAGCCACTTTGCAACACTACAGCCGATACTCCAAATCGGAATTGGAAGCTGTAGTGTGCCATCTTGCCAAGAATTTGAACTCGGCTTCAACGAACACCTATCAGCAAGCAGTCAAATCAAAATACTCCAGTCAACGTTTGATGAGAATTTCTCAGGTAATAGTACTACTCATGCTAAATTATTCAACTGCAGTGCATTACGTTTCTGAATTTTCGTTGTAACTTAGGATGTGGCGGTTGTAGCCAATTGAATATCGTATTTAGATTTTGCCTCAATCATTGTTTAGATACAAGAAATCAAACTTCCGATAGTTTCTGAACTGGCTGAGAAGGCATCCAGTTATCAGTTGTGAAGACCTTCAGCAGCAAGATTTGGTGGTACTTCATCTGGTCTGGAGAGAAGCGCAATGGTGTGGTTGCGCCTCAGTGGGTTTCGTTTTATCTTACCAAGTGTAATGCCCGCCTCGTGTTTTACTTTTTTACCGCTTGGTTTTGTGTGTGCCGTCTTACGTTGTGTCATTTGTTGCATTGCATTCCTTTCGTCGCTGGGGAACATTCAATTTTCATTATTGGCTTTAAACCTACCGCATTTCTCCTAGGACTTTTTAACCGTGCTGTAGAGCGCAGCTTTGCTAGCTAGCCCATGTTAGACTGAGAATGTGATCGTTAATTGTAATAAACTCCTACCGTGTAAACTGTTGCTTGCTGCACGTTGTTACTCAAAGCTGAGAGGCACTGGAAAAAACGAGATACTTGCAAAAGTGCCAGTAGCTCCGTGTTCCTTTTTTGCCGAGTCCAGCGTAGACTAAACTACAAGAAGCACGTTCGCATGAGGTGCTGTCAGCGGTTACAGGCCTTAATCCAGAGCTTAACAGTAGTGGTGCACGAGGCGACAGATATTCGCGCTTATTCGATCTATTTTTCAAACAGGGAATGAATTATGCACTTTATATTGGTATAAAACCTTAGGCACCTTCATGATTCGCCAACCTAGCATTCACTGCCAGGTTGTTTGTGAGCATCCACGTGAGCTTAATCAAATTGCGCCCTTCTGCTTCCTAGAATTTAGAAAACATCATGCTCGAAAGACTGGACGAAATATCGAAAATAGGTTTAGTTCCGATATCGATAATTCTTACCGTCTTGGTAACAGATATACCCGTATATTTGTGTTTTAACCGGATAATACCCGTTAATATTTAGACAATTGATTTCACGAGATTTGCGTGATTATAAAATCATGATACAGTTTTATTGTAAATATATGCACATACAATATGCGAGCGTATATGAAGAAAATCATTCATTTCTAGCCTTACTGATTATGCACCGAGTTTCTTATGAAGCACTGCCACTGACGCAGCAAGGGTGGGGACACTTTCGCAGGGACGGCAAGATGTTGATTAAAAATTAATTTTTGAAAGTAGTTTACCTCTTCCAGGCTTTCTGCTTAGAAGCTCTAAAAAATAAATGACAAATCCAGAGTGCTAAACTGCGTGTGTTTGTCCTGAAAACGGATTTTTCAAACTTACTTGAATGGCAATTGCCCCCCAGTCCGTGCCCCTTTCTCCCCGTCTCTAGCCCAGGCCATTTCCCCTCCATCCCAATCAAACGTACATTGAACATAGGATAGAGATGACATTTGACCGCAGGCTAGCAAATTGAACTGTCCTGGTAGTTAGTTCACAAGACTAAAATTGCCACCATCTTCAGTCAAAACCTCATGAAAAAGCCCTGCGTGAAATAGCTATAATAGTTAAATCTCTCTTAATCCTTTTTCTCCTATTGTTGAATCTTTTGTAACGCCCCAACGGCACATTACTACATCACCTGATAGTCTACCATCGGCATGGATGGTAAACATTGCCTCGTGCTATTGTTTAATGTCCAGTAGGATACTTTTAATTGGATGGGCTGATCAACATTAAATTTTGGCGGGTAAAGTGAACCTCTGCAAAGGTAAAGTTGCTCAGTTTCACTAAAACTTTCTGTATGACGTCACGGTGTCTGAAAATGACGTTCTTGAAGCCAGATAGTCCAGTTAGTGTGTTTGCGCAGGTTTGTAGGTTTGAACTGAGGGTTGCCAGATGAAAATTTCAACAAAATGCTAAAAAGGGCCAAACCGATTGTTTAAAGGCCAGAAAAAAGCCAAACTTTATTTGTGGTATTGTCATTCCTTTGTCACAAAAAACATCTAAATTAAGAATACCAAAAAAGATTTTTCTTTGCAAATAAGATTATCTTGTTTGGCATTGTAATGGAGCACTGACCTTCCCTGTCTTCTCATGGTGTTTGAAATTGCACACTTTGGGTAAAATGGTGCCAGTGTGCATACTGATGCTTCGGCAGCTTTCTGCACGAAAGTATCTCCCTTTCACTCCTGTACTTGCGATCAGAATCATAGGAGCCCTTCCACTTGGACGTAATTATCGCATTTCTATTGCGGAGACCAGACCTGTCTGCAAGCGCGGAGATTGTTTAGTGCTTACAGCACAATAGACACTACACCAGGGGTCTCAAACTCAACTTGCGCCGTGGGCCACATGATGACTTATGAGGCAACCCGCGGGCCGCATTATAACGCTGACGCAACAACGACGGTACCTGAACTTGCTAGAAACAGCTTTTGCATCTTTATTTCCTGAGAAAGGTATCATGAATTATCGACAAATCATTTCTAGCCGTCTATGTTCGCATTAATCATTTCTATTCGTCTAAGGAACTTGTTCACTTGCTAGGCGAGCACTTTTAAACACCTGTGAATGAACAAAATGACGTAAATGTTATTCATTTCATTCAGTTTCATGCCCGGGAAGGTTTCGGGGGCAGCAGCCCTAGGAGGACTTGCAATGCCTAACGGCCAACAGCAATTTCAGATGGTTCTGCTGGCTCTACACCACGACAAGACCTAGCAAGGGTCGGGGATGTGGTCACTCCACGTAGGCCTTTGGATGACCTCTGAACCTATTTTCCGTGGGTTTAACCAGCAGAAATTGACTCGCCAATCTTTCGTGGGGAATTCTGGACAAATGGCCGAACCAATATATCTGTGCGCCCTCAATTCGGAGAAGTGGTTCGACATTCAAGGCTCTGCGAATTTCACAGCTGCACACTTTGTCGCCAAGTGTCACACCATGGATTCTTCGCAACAACCCCTTATCTGCCGCTTGGCCCTGAGATAATATATTTCGGTCATTAACCAACATTGAGGATCATAACAAAGACCGATTCAAAATCTGACAGCTTTGCGGTGTTTGAAACCTCCCGTTTTGTGACCACAGAGCGCTAAAGGTCACGCAGAACTGCGTTAGTATTAGTAATATCCGTCACTTGTAAATACCACCCCTAGGTACTTGAATTTCTGCACCTGCTGCAGTGTATTCCGCTCACGTGCAGCATACACTGCCTTTGGTTTGTAGAAAGAAATAACTCGGCATTTTTAGTACTAATATTCATTCTGGTGCGGTCACACGCAGCGGAAAACTGATCGAGTGCATGCTGAAGACCCTGTTGAGATGCTAGCAGTACCAAATCGTCTGCAAAAAGTATACGGTTGATCCCCCCGCTCACCAACGTGACACCCTCTTTGACTAGGCTGTGACCGTCTATCCCAAACTACGGTCCGCGGGCCAAATCCGGTCCGTGAAGACATTTTGCTGATAATGAAAGAAAAATATAATTACGAAAATTTTGTTTTGGTAGAATTATAACACATCCCGAGACAACCACATTATGTAAGATATCCGGTCCTCGAACTGTTGTGTAGTAGCTTATGTGGCCCTCGGACAAAAAGTTGACACCCCTGGTCTATCCAATTCATCTAGACCAGTGGTGGCCGAACTTTTTGACCCGAGGGCCGAATTCGCGATTGCCTGGCCACTGGAGGGCCGGATACAGTGCGATTTACGTGACAGGCAGCACTTAATGCTCTTGCACTGCTGTCCACAGTTGGAAACGTGGTGCTTGAAAAAATGTGGAAGGTATTTGGTGGGTCGAATTACCCCTGATGTAGACTATGAAGAGAAGTGGTGATAGCACAGCCCTTGTCAGAGTCCAACATCAACGGTGAACAGTCGTGATTTAATTCTCCCGACGCGGACACAAATTTCTGAACAGGAATTCAGTGACTTGACGGCCAGAAACAGGCGACCGTCAACACCGTAGCCTACTCCCACAACAATCCGCAAAGCTTTTGACGAGGAACCCAGGCGTATGCTTTCTCGAGGTCGTCAAAATACGTGTCAACATTTTTGGCATACTCTCAACATTTCTCAAAAATTTGTTGGAGAGTGAAAATTTGGTCTGTAGTGATATGGCCAGGATGAAAACCGCACTGGGTATCATCCAGCTTTCGTTCATTTATTTCGCGGCATCGTTTTCCAAGGCCCTTGGCAACGTAAATTTGAAATATTTCAAAATTCCCGAAAAGCATCGCGGGCCGCACAAAACGCCCTCACGGGCCACATGCAGCCCACGTGTTTGAGCCCGCTGCACTACACAGTGCAGTGAGTGCACACATTTCCAGTGATTACGCAATAACTTAATTTCGAATCCAGCATCCCTCCAATATACTAATATCAGAATCCGGGCGTCTGATATAGCATTTATCACAAAACTTTTGCAATTGTGTTGCCGAAAACAATGGAATAGCAATATATTCCTGCTTAAGCACCTATTTCAGCGTAAAAAAATCCAAACACATTTTTTAAGGCCAGCCAATTTGAGATGAGGCCAAAAAAAGCCAAAAGGCCAACTAAGATTTTTTAGGCCAACTTGAAACGAGGCTTCATTTATGAAATTTTGCCTAAAAAAGGTCAATCTGGCAACCCTGCTTGAACTGCAAGTAAAGTGAATCAGTGCCAGCCGGTAGGCGATGACTCAATTGTTTAATGGTACATTAATATTAACAAATCCGCATTTTTGGACCCTTCATTGGCCATCTAACATTAGTGGTTGGCACGCTATGGCCAAAAAATTGATTAATTACTCCCCTTGGTATTTCCTTGCCAACCAACATTCAAGCAATGGTTTTCGCCCAATTCTATAACCTGAGTGGATTGACATTAAGTCTTGCCTGCAGACGTTTCGGGATGTCATTTTGGCAATCTGAAACTTGTTATTGACTCTGAATCAATGGAATAGTCACGCAGTCAAGGATATCTGTGGAAACACGTAGCACTATGCTTCATAAACCTTAAAGAATGACCTTTGTTTCAATTACCTTGTTGCAACGAAAGTTTCTGTCAACTCAGCTGTCAAGTTACATTGTCCCATCAAACTTGAACATCACACCACTCTATCGACTTTTCTTTGGCAATCAACTAAAAAAAAACGGGAATTCATTCTTTTGCTTGTAATTCCGAGATTTTCGCTTGGTATGATACTCGGTAAGGACGCCTCGATAAATCGTGGTAAGATTTTTGATCGTACTGAAAAGAGCTTCAGGCATATACATACATTTAACATTCCCAATGGCAATCCAAGCGGTGCGAGCTGCATCAATTGCATAACAGCAACAAGGTTGGGGCGGAGGTGCAGAACAAGGTTTAACAAATGGGGCCTATTGCCATAAGCAGGAAACACACACGTTCGCATAGGCTACACTTAAGGCAAATGAGACTTAGCTCAAATGCGCAAAGAACGCAGGAAGTACATATTACAAAAATTGGTATAAACTGGCTTCGACCATTGTCCAGGTGGAGTCGAGTGCAAAACGCAATATAAATGTTGAGGTAATAGCACCTCAAAACTTCACCCTTTGAAGAAAATCATACATCAAGGTAGTCCTGTTTGCAAACTATCGTCTAAAATTGAAATTATACTGCCAATGTGTATTTTTGACTAGATTTTCAGAAAACAGCCGAAAATACAAAAGCAAGTTTCTTGCACACTAGGCGACAGCTGGAGGTTAAGATCGTAGGAAAGGATGCAGGTAATAATGCAAGTTTTTATTATATAAACCTTAGATCTCGACATAAATGGGTCTAAGAACTTCAGCCCCTAAAAACCTAAGTTCATTACATCACACACGCTTCAAGTGGTGTCCGTGCAAAATACATCTTCTTGAAATTTAAAAAATACTCTGCATGCCAAATGCAAGCGCAGAACACAATCTGCGACAGAACTCGCGCAATTTGTAGTTATTCATGACTTGGCCACTTTGCTGCGGGCTTACCTCAAGCAAATATTTTTGCTTGCTTGGCTTATGTTTATACCTTTATTGGAACAACCAGAACGATTAAGTTTTAGGTATGAAATGAGAATTAAAAAAGATACACACAATTGCTTAGGTAATAATCAGACGATGGAAACATCTGCGCTTGAGGCAACAGTAATCATTTATGAAACAGCAGATTCACAACATCCTTTGCAAAAAAAGTTTCAGCAAAAAATAATGTAACTTTGTGATACAAATTGAACCAGAACACTTGAGATATGCCGTAATGAACTCGTGAATTTCTGGCATAACAACTTAGCAATAGCATGTCCTATGCAGCTTACGTTCTGAAGCGCAAGGCGCAGAGGGTTTTCAGTATTACTGAATAGCGTTATTTTCCTAATTACATCCGAGCATAACCTGGTTGCTCTGTGAAACTGGACTATAAAGCTTCAAATTTAATTTGTTTCTATAAAGACAAAGTTCAAAGGACATCATTCATCTGGAGTATGAAAAACACAAATGCTGAAAAGTTGACAACAAAACGATTAGTGATAACTTTGACCGAGAAACAAGGGTTATATCGCAAGAAACACGTGCAAGTTACAGAATATGTTGATATAAAGACAACAGGCGATCGTGTTTAAGCATATTTTGTTCACTTACCCATGGCAATTAAGGTTGTTTCAAAACTAGCATCTGTATTATCGGTTAATGGTAGGTTTAATAAAATCCTCTTATGGCATGCGCATTGTCAGTTGAGTTTCGTTATACTCGCTTTATGAATTCTTTTCTGGAGTGTCACGATTGGTCTGCGGCACTCATCTTAGCTTTCAGTGTGCTGAGGCTATTTTCATGGTGAATGCTGGGTTGATAGCGAGTCAATGACTGTACCGCGCGCGAACCTTTTTCTTTAACCCACTCATTAACTCCGAGCACGAAGCTGGACAGGCCGCATCACCGTTGTTTAAGTCTTCTGCATGACCTGACCGGGAATTGAACCATTCCTACCAGCTTTGGTGGAGCGTGCTCAATCAACTGTACCAGTTAGCCGATTAGAATAAAAATGCTTTAACTTTCAACAACGATTCGATGGACACTGTTACAAACGGACAAACAAACTGCAAGTTGCGCAGACACCAATATTTATCGTAATTGTTGCTCCTTATTTTTCATGTTTGTTATCAGATTTTAAAGTTTTTTACCATTCCTTTTGAGGTTTGTTGGCATTACTTAATGAGCTACGCTACTGCAACCACCTGTTACGTTGAGCGACCGCCCTTTTTCACACATTCGCTTGCCCGCGACAAGTACAGTAGTCCTACACAAAAGTTCTCAATAGACACATTCGTTGCCGAATGATCTGTAACCACGTCCTCGAACTTTCTGGTTGCAGACTTGGTGAAAAACTCAGTTGAATCAGCTTGAAAAAACAAAAATGATGTCTACGAGTTAAAACGACAAGAGTTTCTGAATATCTTCTTTTATGATTTTCAAAACGGTATCAATATCCTGAGTTCCTGCAATTTCGAGCATTTCTTCTCCGCTCTTCTTCAATAAATCCCGGTAGTGCTCGTACATGGGCCAAACATGTTTTTCGAACATCCCAGGTTGGTCTGGCGGTTCATACGTTCGCTGCCTGTTGCAGTGAAAAATAAATCTGAGTTTAAGATGCAGTTAACTACGTCCAGCCTTTCGGCATTGTTCAGAACTTTCCGACTAGGATACCCAAGTCCGGCAAACTTTCATTTTGCAAAAATACAACTGCAACATTGACAGTACCAAGCAGTGCCCGGAATTTAGCCATCTATCCCATTGATAAGCATCGTGGAAATTTACTCTACATTTGACTTAGTCTTACATGAAAGCATCAGCACATGGTTTAGATCAGTGGTCCCCAACTTTTTCGTAGTCGCGGACTGGTCAACGCTTGACAAATTTACAGCGGCCCGGCAGTCTCCATGATGACTGTTATTTTTCAACAGCTGAAATGAATTTACCAGTTTTTAATGTAGAGAAAAACATGTCTGACACACTACAGCTCCGCCCTCCGTCTCCAACACTCTCACTCTATGCACGCAACAGTGCTTCCATGGGAAAAATCGGCCAATCCCATGCCCAGAAAGCGAGTTGTGTCACCACCAGTAAACATTTTGTAATTTCGCGGCCACATGCCAACTGATCCGCGGCCCGGGGTCGTGAACCACTACTAGATTGTAAAATGCAAAAAAATACGTGACTACTGAAATGATGCAACATGAAGTTAATTTACATCGTACTTAAAACTATCGTAATATTGCCAGAATTGGTACTTCGAATGGCGCTTAGCACGCATTTCCGCGACATCTCGTAAACTTTTACTTGTTAGGTTTAATCGTGGGTAAAACAGGCACAGCCGTACACAATACATGCTTGAGACTCGATATTACGGTTGAGCGCTATTACCGTTTTGACGCTGCCATTATTCCACATCGCTGCTCAACAACGTTACATAGCACGGGCATAACATGGGATGTGCTAACAACGACAAAACTTCCTTGTTCGGCAACATGGGCTACCAGTGTAGTACTAAAGATGCAACACAACTGCTACTGAGGCTGGGTTTAAAAAAAAACAGTATTGAGGTGAGTGGAAACAGCTTAAAAAATCATCCCTATAACGCTGTGCACAATCCACATCCCACAATGCGTATCTATACTTGAACTTACTCCCTTCTTCGTCTAGCTTCCTCAAATGGTAGAGTAAGGAAGTATCTTCTATTGAACAATGCATTGAGCTCCCTGCCAAAACGCAACAATCTGCTTCGAGAAAACGTGCGGATGTACAGGCTATAGTGAAATAGAAATTACAAAAAAGCTTAATCTGGGCTTTCACAATTGCGTCCCTTTAACGACCACCGGAGCCAATTAATTGGCTCGAGGTTTTTTTGTTATAACTCGCCAGCTGCAGCAGCTAGAGAGGTGTTCAAACCCTCTACGGA
>JGI24159J19872_10010104_pt1 | contig 12380 bp, 5 predicted proteins | sample Ectturendosymbi4_FD_19872 | JGI IMG/M metagenome (IMG submission 19872)
TCACCTATCACGTCCTGCAACAGAAAAGACATTCGTTAAAAAATGGGTTTTTTATCGAACAAAATATGGGTACGCATCTTTTTGAGTCACCCTTGTACTTTGCGCCACGTAACTGTTTGCACTGCACTCGTTTGGCACCGCTGGTAAATAACAAAAACAACCACCCGCACTGCACGTACATGTCAAAAACCGTTGGTTATGGTATGAGTTCTGCTTCCTGATTGGTATTTTTCTCTGCTGAACACTTCATTTGCATTTTAAGCTGTGCCCAAGTGTTGTACCTACACCTGGCTTATGCTTACAGTTCTCCATCAACATGATTCCTCGAAAACTGGAAGCGTATTACGATCCAATTTCGGTGGCAGTTTTTTTCGGCTTCTTGCTGTTTCACGCCATCTTATACGCCATGCCGTTTGGTTTCATCACGACAGGTCCTCCTGCTCCCAACGGAAAGCGTATGCTGTACAGGATAAGCGGTAAGAGTGCGGTAGCATCAGACAGTATTGGAAACACGTTGTTATTCCTGTTAAATTCTGTTCTGTATATCTGTCGATAAATGATGCATCTTGAAGTATGTCTCGCCCATAAGCGATACTACAAGCGTGTGTGCAGCTGGTGTAGCTTGCAACGACGTGCCTTCACTGGTATAGTATACTGGTTGTCACCATCCATCTTAACTTGCAGCCATGTACACCTTGGTCTTCTCCTGCGCGGCTTATATTGGCCTTAGCTACTTGAAACTGCCCGTTACTTCGGTGCACGACAAATTCTTTTCAATTGCTGCCACAGCGACTGTCTTCAGCTACCTTGCGGTGGTTTTCTTCTACATCAAGGTATGTAATTTGTGTTTTCTTTTTTATATTTCGTGGGAAAATGAATAACCCTTTAATTTGGTTTCTGAAAAGATACCTCCATGAGCAATTTATGGCGACAGGCTAAAGTGTCATATGCAGCGGTTGCTTGCAAAGTTACAATTACAAAATCCTTTGTGGCTTCGAGGAGCCGGGGATATTTTAGCTTGCAGTTTAATCTGCGGATAACATGAGTATCCCACATTGCTAGTGGCGTAGCGTTTACTTCGCCTTGATAAGCATAAAAAGCTTTGGTATATCAGTGGGCAATGTTGAACTAAGAGTGATGAACGTGATGAAAACGTTTTTAGCGCATCCCATGATTTGCATAGTTGGTCTTTAGTCTACACAAGCTTCCCTTAAAAGTATCGCCGCATTTTTTGTATTCAGACGTGTGTGCTACATTACGTTTATTTCTGTTGCAAGGTGCCTCAAATTTGATGCTTTTTGGCAGTGTTCTTACGCGTTCTGCAAACCGCACATTTGATCCCCGGCTGTTTCTTGATCCCTTTCGTGAACTATTAAACCCTCGACTGCCCGTTTTAACGTCATGGGTGGTAATGTCATCATACGTGGTTTAATTGGCAGTTTTATTTTTTGCGTGACTCATCCGATACCTCTACATCGGAGTTTTCTGAGTTATTCCTTTCCATTTGCGAATTTTAATGGAAGACGTGTTCACATAATTTACTTGTGTGTAAGTCGCCTAAAAGTGTATTCCGAAGCGTCTAAATTGCCGTTGCGACATGCGTAAGCGTCGGTGTGCTTCTAGTGATCTTCGACTTACGACGAACAGCCCGTTCAAATGCAATTTGTCAAGTCTAGAAAGCTCTGTGACGTTGCGACGAGCTAAAGTGGTGAATTTGTTGTGGCGTAACAAAGCTTGCCACAATGCTACTCACGCGGCTAACATGCATTGGCGAGGGAGCGTGTGTTGCAAGACGCTTGCATTTCGGTTGGTGACGCTGCCGGTGATTTGTTTCACCCAGGACTGTGGAGCCGGAACTCAAATTTCAGGCTCTGGCTCTGGCTCCAGGCATTTAAAGTGTTTTTAGCTCTAGCTCCAATAACTCTTGAGTTTCGGGCTCTGGCTCCAAAATGATTTGGTCCAGTGAAAACTGAAAACCATTGTATTATTTGTACAATTGTATTTATATACCAGCATAGATGAAGTGTTACAAAATGATATATTTGATGGATAGTGGGACGTGTGCCAAGAAGTTTGAGAAGCCCTGACCTACATACAAACGAGCAAAATTATGCGCGCATGCGGCAGCCCCCGCTTGCCCCGCAAAAAGTTAACACACTTGCCTCGCAAACCAGGGCTGTGGAACAGGAAACCAAGCTACAGGCTCCAGCTCCACTGAACCACAGTTAGCAGACCCTTAATGTGCAACAGTTTTGATAAGTTCGCTCTTCCTTGTTAGCTGCGGGAGAGTGTTGATTGTCTTTATGCAATTTTTCGCCAGTCCCGGTTAACGTTTGCTTTGAATTAGAGTTCTGCTTCACCAGGCAGTCCGCTTAAACAGTTTGTTGCTTCAGTCATTCCGAGTGCCAGAAGATGAATTAAATCCAAAGGGAAACACCGGCTCCTTTATATACGACAGTTTCCTTGGTCGTGAGCTGCATCCTCGGATCGGAAAGTACTTCGATTGGAAGTTATACCTGTACAGGCCATCTATGGCAGGCTGGGTAAGGTTGAACCCTTATTTTCCTAAGCGTCATATATTCTCTTTAGTAGCAGGGTTCCCACGCGGTATTGAAAGTATTGAAAAACCACATGAGTTGTGAAATTTGTTTTCAAGACCTTGAAAAAGTATTGAATTTGGCCAAAAATGTGCAAAAAGTATGAAAGTTCTAAATTCAACCATTTGTTTATTAAAAATTTGTTTATTCTAATGGTTGAATTTGGTTCTTCACCACTGATGACAGTCCTGCATAAGTTTTTGCATGGCGTTCCATGAGTAAAATTTTCGAAAAAGGAAAAGCTAAATGATCGTATTTAAATCTTTTAATTTAGTTTTGAAAAAGTATGGAAAATGATTTTGAAAATGTGTGGGAACCATGTATTAGGTGCCTGTCTGCTCCAGTGGTTGTCAACAGAGGTACGTTGACCTATGAAGGTTCAAACAGGCGTTTGATCAGGACAATATATCGTTTTCGCGAATGTATACGTTGCACTGCTGAGGTTGTCAGCTGGACTCGCCCGAAAACCGCATTTTCTCATGGCCATTATGACGCGGCCCACTTGTATAGAATACAAGCCAAACAAATTTATTCCTGAAAACAGCCTTGAAAAACACATTTAAAAGTACATATACAGGCAAAGTAAAATAAAGACTATATTTTTTTAAAGAAATTGAGGAGGACTATATGACAATTACGTGTATAAATAGGTACTAAGATTAAATATCAAAACTGCACCAAGTTAGATATTCCACTTCGCTTTCACCAAATCTGTCTTTTGTGGAAGTCAGTGAGACAGTTGGCCATGTACTTCATAGTTTTTTTCGTACTATTTTTTATGGCGCGAGCTTTCCTCTGATTGGGAATCCCTGGTCTAAGTGACATTCCAAAATATAAATTTTTTAAAGGATGGCCGAGCATTGTTATTGTGAGTTTTGTTGACTTCAGTTCGGAAAAGCGCGTTCATGCTCGTTACGTGATGGTCACAAGCGTGTCTAGCTAAACGCAAAAAGCTAAGAGAAGCAACCACTCATTGTGCGCAACAGCCAGCATCGNCCAATCTGCAGGNCAACTGCTTGCATTCGCACGCACGCTNCCCTTGATACAACGACGGGCTGCGAGTTCAGGATAAGTCGTTCTTGCAATCGCGCAACGTTGCTTAGCACCGCCGCGCCTGACGCGACGGCGGAGACGAGTTTTCATCAACTGCTCATTGTGCTGTAATGTCGTTGATATCGCTGCAATTTTAGGTCAGGTCAAAATACTACATTTTTGATGCTTGCTTATGTAACCCAACCCATGTCATATAAAAATGTTGTTCATTGAGGTGTCTTGCATTCGAAGTGCAGTATATGTGCCATGCACTTTTGTGGTTGTGTTAAGTTAGATTAGGGGTCTCCAAACTACGGCCTGCGGGCTATATCCGGCAGGCAAAGTTATTTCATTCGGCCCGCGAAGCCGTTTAATTAGGCCGCAAAACATTTTGTCCGTGATAAAAAATAACATATTTACGAAAAATTTGTTGATTTGGCAAAACATAACGTATCCCGAAACATTCATTTAATGTCCGGCCCTCGGACAGCTGTGTAATAGCTTATGCGGCCCTCGGATAGAAAAGTTTGGAGATACCTGAGTTAGACGGTAAGGTCAAGGGAATAAAACCTAAACAACCCGCTCGATCCTCGAGTTGTTTTTGGCGATTTCTGCCAAGTATGCAAATAAAAGGGGAACCACTGGTGTATGTAAAAGTCAAATGCCATATGTGCTCGTTAGGAACAATGTTGCGAGACGAGTGAAGACAGCAGACTTGATGTCGATTTTTTCATTGCAGTATGTCCAATTAAACCGCGAGATACCTTCTGAATAACATGCTCTCGAAGAGCTGCGTCATATGCAAGCTGCAGTACTTCGCACGTGCTTTCCGCTTTGTCTGCTGCATCGGATTTCTTGGCGTGCAGCGCTGCCTTACAGCATCTCATCGCCCCAACTACACTGCTGATATAACCATATCCTGCATGGACTACAACGCCTAGGCGCTGATATCGAAAAAAACAGCAGTGCTGCTTATTGCTCAAGTCTTTGACAAACGCCTTGCTTCTTTTCACGTATATGCTTGAATTGACGCACACCAATTGTTTTTGGCAGGCGACTGTCGTCGCTATTTTGATGCACCGGGAATATGAAAATACTGACGGGCATTTGCCACTCGCGCTCTGGATTGCCGGCAGCTCTCAAATCATTTACATCACTCTGGTATTTTTCTGGGATGAGGTAAGACGCTGCAACAAGTCTCCAGAACAGTGTTTTCGAAACGGGCAGAAATTTCCTGGGACGAAATTCGTAACCACAGTTCTGTGCGGTTGTAGCAATATAGACACTTGGATCATTGTATAGGGTTCCACGAGTAAGGCGAACATTTACGGAAGGTTCCGCTGCAACAAAAAGGTTGAAAAACACTGCTCCATAACAAAGAAGAGACTGTTATCCTCATCACGAAATATATGCAGTTAGACCTTTCCGATCGGGACCGAATTTGTGTTAATACCTTGTTTTATAGTTGCGATCTTGTTGCAAATTCACTGACACACTCAAACCTAACAGGAGTATAAACCGTAATAGGAGTATGAAATAAACAGTTTTACAGTAGTGTTTGCTGGATTAAAGATACATGAAGAAAAATTGGATTGAGGTATTAAGCGCACGTAGATTTTTGCAAATAATTTCACAAGTTTCTCTCAAAGAGATACGAATCATGAAGACCGTTTTTAAAGACGGCGCAGGACATTGGTTAGGCCCTGATGTGCACGATCGCGGCGTGGGAATATTCTTCACCCCAAATGCGAACATGTGTTCATTAGCTTTGCCATTGGTATGAACTTTCTCGATTAACTCTCCCGATACTGGTGATCCGTTGTCCAGGTCTTTTGGCATCACGCAAATAACCATCATCTTTGAACTGTTTGTGCCATTTCCAGATCTTTACAGTAGCTGGTCCTGTTCAACGCACGTTGTGCCGTCTTGTTCGACTGTGTTCGAGTAACACAGTAAATGCTGCCTTTTCTATTGAGTCGTAAAACATAAAATTTTGAATTGCATTTAGACTTACGGTTGGAACTAGTTAATAGTTTGCATGATGATAGCAGTTTTTTGGAATACCTTTGTGTAGCAGCATATTGTGTGAAAGGTATTTTGATTTTTGTGTGCAAGTCTTTTCTATTAATATAAACTTTCGCCGATTCGTTTAAATCAGGGATGCACAACCGTTGCGCTATTGCCGGCCATATTACGTTTATATTTATGAATTACGGCCGCCAGTGAGTTCAAGATATTTTTGTTCTATTGCATTATTTCTGTTTTTCTTCCACACACTGAACCTGTAGCCTGCTTCCACACGATTGTTTGGCTGTCGTTCCATTAAGTATCCGCATACACAGTGGAACAGGGATGGGGAACCTATTTAATGTGACAAGACGCATGAACTGTGGAATATCACTCGCGGGCCGCAAAACTTAATTACCGTAATTTCATCTTAAAGTTCTACCTTTGATTTCCCAAGGAAAACAAGAAGAAAAAACTGTGTCAAGGAGCGAGAGAGAGACTTGACTTACTGTCTACTTTTAGTGTAGTTTCGTTTTGACGGGTAACGAAAATTCTGATGCGGACCATATTAAAATGTTCACGAGGGCCGCAGGTTCCCCACCCCTACAGTAGACAAAGAGTTTATCTCAATGCAGGGCCTCCATAATATATATATATTATAAAGTCCATGCACACGATTGCGTAACTTTTATCGAAGGCCGCAGGTTATGCACCCCTGTTTTAAATCAACCTTTTACCTGTGACCATTACGTTGCGTCATCTGTATCAGCTCTTACGATCCAAGTGATGATAGGCAAAAGCTTGAAAAGTACATGTGACAACAGGAAAAAACTTGCACATAATTAAAATGAGAACATTTTAGTGTGTGCCGGAATTGCGTGTTTCTGGCCGGAAAGGAAATCCGATGTATCCGTGGTGATGAATGCTCATGATCCAATGTGTGGTGAGAAATGGACCTAGAATGACCGCACTGCTGGCGACCGAACTGGATCTCATTCCCGGTTTCTCATCTTCTGAATGTGAATCGTAGCCGAACACATCTGTGTTTAAAAACTAGCCACTGCAGGGTACATACTAGCTCTATTGCGCCGTAAGACGGTAAAAGGTGGCGCTTGGGATTAGCGGCGTACTTCAAGTCCACTAAAAATGGTCGACTAAATGGAAAAGCTGCTTTAAATTACACAGCATAACAACAACCTTGTTTTTAAAGATCAGGCAGTACAGTAGTTTTGCTTCTATCTCATCAAACAGCCGTTCAGCTGCGCTACTACTGGTTATAGCAACCATTCACTTGACAAAAAGTAAAGGGTGTTGAAAATCCCGCGTGCTCTAATGCCGGGCGTTTGGCTCATTTGTTTTGCCTCGCGTTCTGCAGGTACAGTGCCCATATATGTTCGATATCAAGAACGAAGGCCTGGGGTTTGTTCAGTGGTATGGTGAACTAGTTCTCGTGCCCTTCGTTTACTCCCTGCCGGCTCTTTATACTGCTTATCACGGCGACAACATCACCAATGTACGAGCAGCAGGAGCTATAGCATTGTTTGGTAAGTTTGGTCAGAACATACCAACCTGGGCCATTATTCGTTGTTCTGTCTTCTCGTGTTCGATGTGGTGTTCTATTTGTTTTAGCGTGTGTTAGTGGAAGCGGTATCACGTCATGAGCTTTCATAATAATGGGTTAAATTTTTTGCTGGGGCCAGCGCTGTGAGTTGATTGCCACTTCACAAGTCAGTTTTCGAAAACGCATAATATATCGCTTTGCGACCTTGTTCCACCGCAAACAGCTTTAACTGTTTCTTTCACTTGCAGTGATCGGAATGTCTTTCATTGTCATCTCAGTGAAGCAAAAGACAAACTTCCGCGTCAACCCCTATGACCCGAGCCTATCACGTAAGCGTTGCTCCTCTGTGCGTTGGTTTCGCCCATTTGTTTGTTTGCGATTTTTGTTGTGAGTTCGGAATCCACGCGCTATTTACCGTAGTGCGATAAGTAAGACTGCTGTTGCGTGACGTCTGCAGCCGTTGTTTTTCACATGTCACTACAGTTGATTATTTTATTTACATTTTTACGCTGGTATCCTGTCGCACAGATCTGGAAAGTCTACCTGCTTCGAAACCAAACGGCCAGCGACTCCTGGTGTCCGGTTTGTGGGGTTTCGTGAGGCACCCCAACTACTTGGGTGAAATGTTGGTGGGACTGAGCTGGGGTTTGGTTTGCGGTAAGGATGTGGCAATCGCGGGCGTTAAAGGTTGTCGTAAACAGCTTTGCAGTTTGTTGTTTTTGAAGCAACAATAAATCCTCGCAATCTCTCGTTCGAGGCAACTTATTGTAATTTTATTTTTTCACAAAACTGTTTTATCGCTTAACGCACATTTCCTCTTGCGGCAACTGTTCTTTGGTCTTGAGAGAGAGTTCAAATGCTCGGAAAGTATTAGGACGCCCCCCCTTTTTTTTCCAGTTAACCACAGCACCAGCGAATGCTGTGCTTTGTCAGCGCCGACATATGTTTGTGACTGATAATGACCGTTGTGTGAGTTTAAATCTTAGATGCTGCAAAGCGGACAGTCACTGCTGCGGATCGCATTGTGAGGTATATTAACAGAATTTCGAAATAATCCCGTAGCGTATCCTAAAGCAGGCATGTCACCAGGTAAATGCGCCACGCTGTTGGTTAAAATATCCGTACCTCCTACTGTATGTACATTAACATCCTAATGGAGCGCAATACGTTGTTTTTTCACTTTCTGGCGCTGTTCGTTTACACGCCACTAGCACTAACGTTTTCGAATGCACAGTCACGATTACACTGACATTTTTGTCGTAGTATCGCATTTTCAAGCGCACTTGTTCTTTCAGGTTTCAAGCACTTCCTGCCCTGGTGCTACGCGCTGTTCGTGACAGGCCTGCTGTGTCACCGCACGATGCGGCTCGAAGTGCTTTCGGTTGAGAAGCACGGAGCCGCTTGGAAGGAGTATTGTCGCCGGGTGAAGTACAAGGTGATCCCGTACGTTTTCTAGACGCCGCTGCCGGTCACGAAGTCTTCTTCGCCGAAGGCGGCGTCCCCCCCCCACTACCGCCGTTCCGTCAAGTTGAACCAATCCAGCCTGTCACAGGAAGCACCGGGTCGACAAACGTCGCTTGAGCAGCGCCGCAAGACCAGAGTGGCAACGTGCGACGCCATCGGTGTTGTCACCTGTCACTCGCGGTGTCACCTCAAAGCAAAACATTTTCGCGTTTGCTCGAATGTGTTGTGCGAGTCGCCGCCACGCGGACCGCATAGAAGCGTATTGCTTATAAATACTGTTCTGCGCGCGCAGCTTATCTGCGACTGAGGTTTGGTCGCGGTCGTGGCACTTTGAGATAATAACATCGCACTTTTTAGACCCAGTTAGTTTAACATCACCGCAACGTTTAGCTTCCTGCCGCATTTCGCGAGCGTGCCTATTGTGTGATTACCTTTTTTGCACGCTGACTTATCCAAGTGGTTGCCTCCTTCATTTCCAGTTTGCTTGTTCGTGTTGCAGTGTGTGCTTTTTTACTGCTGTGTGAACCGCGTACTGTTAATTGGTAGCCGCTCCTGCGTGTAGTTCAACTATCATTTGTTACCTTGCCCGACGTCGAAAACCGACGTATCGGAAGTTGTTTTAGGCAAAAAGTCGACACTACCCTGTTTCTTGCCCAGCTGGCGCGAGCCTGTTGAAACTGACTCGTGCCAGCCAGCCACCAGTTCGTCAAGTAGCTGCATTCCTGTTCATGGCGCGAATAGCCGCCTCTTGATCGACTGATCAGTTGCGGGTAAGTGAACGATGCCCCGCGATCCTTTCAGCGCTTTGTTACTCCTTCCGCCGATGTCTTTGCGAGTAATGATTATATTATCAGCGACTGCCGTGTTTTTTCGCGGCGTTTGAAAATCGTGCGGTTGGTCGCGAGAAAATCTTCAGCGACGCTTTGTCATTCATCGTGTTTTCAGTCTCGCTTTCTTTTCAAATTGCGTCGGTCTTTTGCGTTGAAACGAGCGACCTGACTGGTCACCCGCGCTCCGTCGACGCCTCAGCGGCGCGTTATTTACCGACGCAACTCTTGGTTCGAGTCATACCGATAACGCGGAGCTCTCCCGCCGTCACAGCCTTCAGCGCGTGAAGCTTCCTTCCGCAACGCGCCAGCGCCGACGCGTGTACATGGCTTGAGTCTGATATCTGCTGGCGTCGCAGTTCCTCGTGCAGCAGCACTACAGACTGCTGCGCACAGCTACGTGTGGTTTGTTTGCGTGCCTGACGTAGAAAAAAATCATCCTCTCCGCTGCTGTTGTGACTAGTTTCCGCTCGCGGCACCACAAACCCAGTTGCAGTTGTTCTACTTACATCGCGTACCCTGATCCCGAGCCGTTTGTCACGTTTTCAACGACAAGCTTAATAAGTGCAAACCGCTCGCCTGGCTCTTTGAGATGTACGTTTTTTGTCATAATTTACAGATAATTGGGCTTTCCCCAGAAATTTGCAATCATTCTACCTCGGACGCAATCATCTGCAGCGTTGGGGTTAAAGTGCTGTCGTTTCTGTTTACGATGTAGTGAAAATGCTGCTCGATATTCCTCAAAAAGTTTTTTTCCATGTCTGCAAATTTTCTAGACGGTGTAATGCGAGTTACGGTGTGCACGCATGTCGTGTGCTGATAGCGGTTCTTCTCGCTGTAGCGACTTTGTCAAAATTAAGCGCCAACCTTGAGATGCTGCTAATGACACGAACCGGGCTGGGCGCATTCCAGCCTCTTGAAGAAATTTTAAAATTGGTCTCAGCTCGTTCACGGTGATTCCCCGGATAAAACACGGTTTGTGCTATAGTACAAAAAGCAGCCTTTTCTCGAAACTGCCTGCCCCGTTTTTACGCACCCTTGCACAACCGTTTGCGCATGCGCAATCAGTTCGTACGAGGCGGCGGAGTGTGCGAGACTTTTAAAATGCTGGAGTTGATTGAATTGCAGGTGTAAATGTTTGCCATGTACATAAATGAAGGACTTTGTAGACATCGGTGTCTCGTTTTCGCGTGTTGCGTTGTGTAGCATCGCCCATCAGATGAGTGCAACCGGCGGCTCCGATTGCACTCCCACTAACGACGGTGAACTTACACTTTCAGTTAGGTTGGCTTGACCCAAGCGCGAGATTTTTTACAAGACAACGCAACGCAAGGACTCAAGAGCTGTTGCAAACCATGAGTAACAAGAGAAGGTGGTGCAATTACTTTGACTATTTCAAGCAAAAAAGATGGCGAAACTAATTTTGAGCGTGAATTCAAAGGTTTTCTCCATCCAGGTTAACAAACGAGACATCTTGGGTATTCCAACTTACCTCAGTGAGCTACAGAATAAGTTAGCGATTAAGCAGTTTATGTTACGGGTGCGCAATGTGTTGATCAGACATCAGTTGCCGCATTTTATTCTGTGAGACAGGGTTAGGCGACCATCCATTCAACCAAGGTATTGATAAGAATTTCTTTTGACAATAGCGCATGTGAGGGTCCTGTCTACACGCATGTCCTAGGTGTTGCTTCTGCAGCTGTTTGCCAAGAAGCAATACAGCAGGGCTCGGTACAGGCCAACTTGGATTAATATACAGTATATGTTCCGCATTTAATCCTGCTGCTTAGGGATAAGAAAAAATCTGTCATCGTTATTATCACAACCCTAGTTGGGCAAATATTGTTCCCACTATAACCGAAGCTTACGCAAAACTTTCAGGAGCGCAGGCGCGTTTTGCAGCATTATTATCAAGTCCATCTGACCCGAAAAAAACGAGCTGGTTGTATGTCGGAAAATTTTTGTATTTTTAAAATCAAATAATTTCTGCCCAACCTTCATTGGCGCTCGGTCAAAATCGCATTCTGCTCGAAGCATACGGTTCTACACGCACCGGAATAAATTATGTTGAGATGTGAAGATATGTTATTTTCAAATGCATTTTGTTTTTCACTGCCACGGAACGTTGAGAGGTCTAAAAAGGGCAAATAATTATTACAATGACAAGTCTGATCACAAACATGTGAAATTGTGTGCATCACTGTTCCTATATGTGCAAATTTTCATTTTAGCACTAAAAATTTCTAACTCCATGATGGTTTGCCCAGATTGGCCTTCTTGTTGCACGTCTGGTGTGCAAGGCCAAGTTGAGCAATGCTCTCCCCCTAACTCGAAAAATACAAATTCCCAAGACTGCTCGACTGAGCGCAGGCCCCATCGCCAGGTTTTGAGCTTTGGGAGAAAAATACATTACGGAGGCAAGGTAGTTCCGAGGGCTGCATGACGCTGACGCAACAATGGCGGTAGTTGAACCTTACACGAACAGCTTTTACATCTTATTTCCTGCGAAAGGTATCGTGAATTACAGGCAATTCATTTCCAGACGTCTCTACGATCGCTTGAAACGAACTTGTTCACTCGCTGGCCGAGCACTTTTATACAGGGCTGTGGAGTCGGAAGGATTTTCAACCTGAGGAGTCGGAGTCGTAGAAAACTTTAACGACTCCGGGGAGACCTTTTGCTCACCAATTATGACTGTTTGTGCCACAAACGTGCGTAAGCGTCACACTTATCAATTTCAGCAGCTTGACGCTTCAACAAGAGATGATCATGGTTATTCAGACAGGCCTCTGCGCACTAACTTGCATACCTTCACTCAGGGGCCATTCCAGATCAGCAGCGTCCCTTGGGCTCATCACGCAACCTACACTTTGTGAATGCAACCGTTCGGGG
>JGI24159J19872_10010105_pt1 | contig 12379 bp, 11 predicted proteins | sample Ectturendosymbi4_FD_19872 | JGI IMG/M metagenome (IMG submission 19872)
GGCCCACCGACCCGGCGCCGATACTGGCTGGAAACAACAGACTCCGGTGTAGTCGCTGTTGGCAACCAAAGCAAGTGTACGCCGCGTGTGCAACTGCTGTTAACGAAAGCGAAGTGTGTTTCCCAATCTTTTTGGCTAGCGCCCCCTTTTCTGACAAACAAATTTCTATCGCCCCCCTACCATGCCTAGCTCACATACCAACATAATGTTTTAGTGCATTTCACTATAAAACTTAATTTAGTAAAACGCGAAGTTTTTGTTTACAAACTACATGCATACATGTTTGTTGATCATACTGTTTTTTTATGACATTTCGTCACTCAAAATTAGTAAGACAACAGAAATGTAATTACTAACTGGGTCTCCTATCGCCCCCCAATAGCCCATTTCTGCTTCACCGCTCACTTTGGGAACCACAGCTTTAACCGAATTAATGAAAGCGGAAAAAGATTCGTTGCGACAATGTGAACTCACTCAGAGTTCAATACTTTGATGAGATGGCTCCTGCATATTCGTCTACGAACAGATTTTCGGCCAAGGATCCGCGGATCTTAGAAAAGTTGTTTGGGCATGGATCTGCGCATCTTAAAAGTTGTTTGGGCAAGGATTAGACGAGCAGTCCTCCCAATGTGTGTTATCGCTGGTGCCCGTAAGACGGCCGCGTGGATTCTTTTAAAAACAACAAGGGCTTGTTCAGGTTCCACCGCTGGTAGACCCTGCGTCCACCGACAGCTCTTCTCATCCAAATCCGGGCGAAGACTTGGACGAGGATGAAGACGAGGAGGCAGTTGACGAGTCGTTGTACATGAAAGAACAAGGTCCGGCTTATATCTATTTACTTTGCACATGTATGAAACCTGGCACACTGAGTTATTGCTGTTGGCGTTGCGAATGTGAAAGAAAGCCGGTGTTGTGTTTATCGTAGCCAGCATTTGATCTGCGAACTTCGTTTCTTATGATCGCATGCAATGCGAAGATATATTTAACGACAATAGGCGGCAGGCCGAAGCCTGGTTGGTGCTTTTTGTCGGGGCGGTTAAGGTGAACGCTCACGCCAAATTGCTCTTGCTCCCCGAGAACCATGCGGTCGCTCTGCAAAATTGCAGGGCTTTGCAGGTGTTACCACTGCTGTAAAACTGACAGTTCCGCCTCAAACACGAAGACGAGGCAACAGGAAACGCTTCCTGCTTTCCGTCAGTCACTGTGTTGTTCGACTTTTCGCAGAGTTGCTTCGTCGACAGCAAAATGCCCGGATGTCAGTGGGCGACCTGAATTTCATCCACAACGGGGAAGCGGTCGAGTTCGAGGACGACCCCACTCTGCAGCAGGTGACCTTTGACTGACAAGCTTCTGCTGAGCAGCAATGCTCGTATGCTAAACACGCAATTTCTGGATGACAGCAGGAATGGGCGGATGCGAAAATCTACCTTTTCTTTCCTTGAAAGTGATAGCTGGATGGTGGTACGAAACAACTCCATAGTATGACTCCCTAGGCCAGTGGTTCTTAACCTGGGGGTAAATTCACCCCTGCGGGTAAAATTCATCTTATGAGGGGGTAAATTTACTGAACCATAGATTGCAGCCAATGTAAATTTATATAAATCATTCTAAACTGTAAGAGTTGTTAATTTCATATTTTCAATAAATGAGTACCATTGAGTGTACTGGGGGTTAAACTGGCAATCGTGTTCGATAAAACGATATGTAAAAAAGATTAAGAACCACCGACCTAGGCAGACCATTCCGATGCGTAATATCAGATCAGTGCAGCGTTCAGTGGCGGCACTGGAAGAAACATCACTCGTTTCTTTGGCCATAGCTCTGCAGTGTATTGGACAACGTCAGTTCATGAGCAGTGATGCGTGAACATAACGACCCCACTGACCGTTTTTGTTTTGTTTCCATGACGCAGGTGGATCCCAACATGATTCAAAACATCATAAAACTCCCCGATTTCGACGGTACGTAAATTTTACCTTAAACAGCAGTCTCGATTTTTATTGCGACTGATATTATTTTGTTCCCTTTCTGTTAAGTTCTTGTGTTGCTTCCCTGGATCTTTTGTCCGAACTGTTTTTTTTTTTTGTCAAACTTGTCGAAGCCCCGGTTAAAGCGCCCAATACCTGGACCTGCTCTCGAGGTTGCTCCTGGCTGGAAGTGATGGTCATTGCTGTAAGGTATCATGCGCGTTCTTGCAGTTTGATGGTATTCGAACGCGCCATCGGAAGGAAATAGATCGACGAAGCTCTATTGCTTGCCTGTTAAAGATAAAGATATGCTTAGATGATTTGTTCTTGAACAATTCCCTCTCACTTTCCGTTTACATTGAATATCGATTCATAAAATGCTTACCAACCATGCGTTCCTGGCTTTGCTGTTTCACAACGAATGGATGCGCGCATAGCTTCTTCCGAACCAAAGCGCCGACGAATCAGAACGCGTTTGATCGAGCCCAGCGGCCTAACCAGAAAAAACGACTCTGGAATCAATACCGTATTTTCGTATAAACAATTAGCACCGTATTTCCATATCGACAATTAACACCGTACCTTTTTGTATCAACGCTGGAACTAACACCGTATTTCCGTATAAACAATTAACACCATACTTTAAAACCGAACTAAGCACCGTATTTCTGCGTAAACGCTGGAATTAACACCGAATTTCGCAAAAAAACGTATTTCTTGTCCAAGTATCGAGCACCAACAAACACATGACTGTCGAAATCCTGCAGCAGGCAACGGCAGTTTTGACTTTTGACCACGCATGTGCGGCATATGTGTCGTGGCCGAACCGTTTTCAACATATTCCCGATGTTTTTATCGTTCCACAGTCTCCACCGTGGTAGAACAATTGACGGGGGAGGGACGCGGCGGCAAGGCGGTGCCGTCGCTCGCGACTGACACCGCAGCGCCCGACTTCAACACCGCCCTCCCAATCGATGCCTTGAGCAGGTGAGCTTGTTTTTGCTTCTTGCAGGGAACCGTGAGTACAGCTCGACCGACTTGACTTCTTTCAAACCACCAGTTTGAAAATCACATAACTTCAACTAGAAAATGGGAACAGTTCAGGACCGAGGAAAATAAAAACGGAAGAGCTTGCGTTTCTTCGCAAAAAGAATGATTCGATTATCAAAATATTACAGTTTTAGGTTATAGTCGAGGAAACACTGTTAAGCAGTTTCCGTGAGCGCATGTTGTCGATATATACCGTTCTGACGATCTATCAGTCGAGCTCTAATTATGACGTGCACAACTGGCCGCAGTTACCATCAACAGGTGCAGAGCATTTTTTAGCTTTGTTTTTCTCTGTTCGCATTCAAATGCTGCACTCCTGCATTCGACCAATCAACTTAATCGCGGGGAACGCGTGTGTCTCAACAGTAAACGTTCACGATCTTGTGCCTGTCAACCTGCCTGGTGCGGATGAATGTAAAGCCTGCTGCGGATGAATATTAAGTATTCTGCGTTTTCTTTGCAGTTTTGACGTCGAAGAGTCGGAAGTGTTAAAATGTTCGGTAAGCGACTGCTATTCATAAACTTTTCAATCAGCTGATTTTCTGCTATGTTGAAAGAACAAGCTGTTTGTTGTCTCTGTTACAATCAACTAATAAAGCTCAAGGCAACGATTGCTTTTTTTAGATAAAAAAAAACATTGTTGGCAATCTTTTTCTTGGTGACCAGTCGAATGCACAATAAGAGTCTTTTCTTGGCTCAGCAAATTGAAAAGCGACATTTCGACGTTTTTATTCCCGGAAAGACTGGAACGCGTTTCTATCGCAGGGCTGCGCGAAGAAGTTCCCGACGCAAGAAGATCAGCTAAATCATTTCAGCACGGAGAGCTCTTCCGACTTCCAATGTCCGACCTGCTTTCACCAGCTGGAGTCGTCCGATTCGCTTGAAAGTCACGTGGCTTGCCATGGCGACGCCACGCCCATCGCCTGCCCCCTCTGCCATGTGTATTTTAGCGACGAGTTTGTACTGGACCGTCACAAGCAGTACCATGAGAAAATGCAGTGAGTGGGGGTGTTTTTTTGGGTGTGTATCCGTTCATTACTGGTGCTAAGAAAAGGCCAGTGCAAGTACCGGTTCCGGTGCTGTTGCTACCAAGCGAAAGTGGGAAGTGCAAGGTTGTAGTTTACGACGCGCTGTGACCGATTGTGATCTTTATGACGTGCTGTGACCGATTGTGATGTCTTCTTTATGACGTGCGGTGACCGATTGTGATGTGTTCTTTATGACGCGCTGTGACCGATTGTGATCTATTCCTTAATGACGTGCTGTGGTCGATTGTGATGTATTCTTTATGACGTGCTGTGATCGATTATGATGTATTTTTCGCGACGGTTTTACGAGTAAGTTGTAATAGTAGGGACTTCACCAGCTTCTTTTGGAGCTTTAAGTTTCTACAACCGTAATCTTACCGGGTATATTTGACAAAAATTTCTCCTGCCGGGGTCTCGCCACCACGTCGAACGTCTGAATGTCCAAAAGTACATGTTTTTCTTGTTAGTAAATAGCTTAACCTCGGTCATTCAAACGTTATTTTGATTAAAGGTCTCCAGCAATCGTCGACGAGACGTGCGCAGCTGTTGGTTCGGCGGAAGATGTACTGACACCGTCGGCGCCACCGAGGGGCTCGTTAAGGCCCCGGGCCCCGAGACGGAAAAGGTTGGTCTTTGGTCTAAGCTTAACGAACATGTTGCTTGTGTCTTGGATGAAGTGTAGATGTATTGAAGTTGCCGCATAGAGTCTTTTTAACAAACCTTTCGACAAGTCGCGGCTTTGAACTTACGTTAAGATTTAATGGCGGGCGTTATTTGTCGTCGCCCGGGGATTCCCGCCGAAGTTGGCGCATAACGGAAAAATCTTCGTTTGGTTCGTTTCAGTAAACCAATTTCTCAAAAAACGAAAAAAGCTCAACTTTAAGAAAATAAAATAGTTGTTTTGTATTTTAGCCAATAAACTCAGAATCAACAACAGAAAAAACCTGTTTGTTTATTTTCCCAAAAAAACACGACCCGACATGGCGAGCCAATCACAAAGCGTGCATCTGTCGCAGACACGAGTTCTATTTACTTTCCGAAGAGCAGAGCGAGATCCTGGAGAACACGGATCCAACCCAGGCGATGACGCTTTCGGAGAGGTTGCTGCTGAAAGCGGTCGCCGAAAAGGACAAGGTCTGTTGTGATTTGTCGACTGTTGTTGAAACCCGCTCGATCAAACGCCACAGGGGGTGCTTTTGGCCTGGATGAGCTTAAAGCAGTAACATTAAGCTTATTTTTCGTCTGTGTGTCAAAGCTTGTTCGCTAGATTCGTGAGCAGCAGTGTTTGAAACTTGCTGGTATTTTCCACGTCGCCATAATGATCATGGCCCTTCCCCGTTGACGCAGTCGATAATATCGACGTTTCTAAATTTCGGCAACGTATGTGTTGGCGAAGTTGAAATCGCGCCGCAGTCATTACCTCCTCCTCCCCCACGGGCACTTTCAGCCGCAACCCTTGCAGCTGAGCTTGCGCTTTACCTGCTTCCGGTGGCGCGTTGTTGGGAGTGGCCGCGACGAACGAACGACAATGGGGAAAGTTGTCGCGAAACGCAGATTCGCCCCCCCACGACGGAATGCGTCCANTGATGGCACGACCACAATCGCTTTAAATGTCGCCGAAACAGCTGCGACACAAGAACCGCAGCGCACAGTGCTTGATGCGCACGGACAGGTTTTTGCAGAATCGCCCCGAGCTTTGTTCCCTCCCAGGCGCGCAAATGCGCAGTGCTACTACCAGACCATTTGCGCATGATATATCTCATTCTCGCGCACTTCTACCCTTCCAAATTTAACATCGTTTTGCATACTGCATAGCCACTTTACCACTTGAAACGCTTCATTAGTTATGTGTCTACAGAGTTGCGCAATTGGATGCGCACTAAAAACAACATGTGCCCAGTGCAAAATTTCCTTAGAGGGAACACTGATCCTAAGTTGTCGTAAAATTATTTTTCTTNATTAAAACTCCGCGAAATAATTATGAAAGCGAATGTGATGTTTACCGAGATATCTGGCAACAACGTGGTCAGTTACTTGAAGTAAAATAATGGTAATCTTAGTTGCCAGGTAATTTGGTTATCATCCAGATGATGTTTTTGACCGCTTCGCACTAATGACGACGGTTTGTTGAAAAAGATAAAAACAGCCATTCAAGTCACGTGGATTCGCCAAAATGTAAATAAAGGTTCTCTGACCACCTTGTGCCCCCCCAGGTCAGTGTTACGCAAAAGCCCGGACAGCGCGGTCGTCACAAAGAGTTCGAAGAGAACGGTCCCATTCACCCCCACGCCTGCAAGTTCTGTCCGAAAAGTTTTCGCAAACCGAGCGACCTCAAGCGGCACGTCCGAATCCACACTGGTGACAAACCATTCAGTTGCGAAGTGTGCGGGAAAAGGTGAGCCTCGTGCTTTTGCAGTGTTGCTGCATAATTATCTTCTTGTGTCTTGTCAATTTCTTGATTTTTTTTTTTTTGATGATGTACCAAAGTTTTCGGGTTGCATTTGTGTTCAGCACAACCATCTTTAAAAGCAGCAATACTCGAAAAAAATCGGACGCGATTCCGAATCGATTTTTTGTTTGTTTATTGCCAATCGCTTACATGGGTTCGTTGCAGCTTTGCCATTAAATCGACGCTGGTCTGCCACCAGAGGTCGCACTTGCAAAAGAAGATGTTCCGCTGCCACATCTGCGACATGATGTATTCCGCCAAGTCCAGCCTGAAGGTTTGTGAACGGTCTGGTTGTCTGCACCACTGTTATCTTTGCGTTGATCGGAGAGAGGGTGGGGGACACCTGTTTGCCGCCAACTCTTCTCTTCATAGCAGTCTAACTGTTGGTTCTGCGAGCAGGAGCTGCTCATCAGTTTTCCACTGCGAGGAGCAGCTCTTGCTCCTCAGTCTCCTTTTTGCCTCTGAGAGAGACAGGAGCTGCTTCTCAGTCCCATTGTTGTTTCTGTGAGGAGCAGCTCTTGCTCCTCAGACTCATTGTTGCTTATGAGTGGAGCAGTAGCTGCTCTGTGGTCTCACACTACGAGGAGCAAGTCTTTCTCCTCAGTCTTGTTGTTGCCTCTGAGAGGAGCAGGATCACAGACTTTTCAAAACGCGCCATCGGTATTCGATGCCTTGCGAACCGGGGTGTTTTCCAGTAGCAAGTTCAAATCTGGCATTGCCCGCTTGAAAATCAGGTGCAACAGTAGACATCTGTCGCCGACTGGCACGATTGCTTCTTGATGAGAACAGAAATCCAAGATGGAATCGATGCTGCATCGCCTTAGTTCGAGTGGCTTCGTTCAAATGTGTTTGTAGAACACAACGTTGTACTCAGTGCAGATATAGAATCATACAAAAACACCTGTTCCTGTCTTCATTATATTTGGGTATGGGACCGAGGATGTGTAGCGTTAACATGAAATCGATTTCACATAAACTATTTTCCGATTGATTCAGACTTCGTTGCCTTTCGAGGAGACTCGTCATTTGCTTCTATCTCGTGAGAAAAAAATTCTTTCGTGCGAGCATTTCACTGTTGCAGGTCCACATGCGTTTGCACACCGGAGCCAAGCCCTTCACTTGTCCCCACTGCCCGGCCACGTTCCGCACTTCTGGGCACCGGAAGAGCCACTTGATCACCCACATGGTCAACCCCTACAAACCCAAAGATATTGAAGACCTGTCTCCCCCACCACCCTCGTCTCAGGGAGGTAAGTAGCGCCGTTTTTATTGGTGCTTATCTTGGGGGAAATGTGACTGTGTGCTTGGTTTCTTTATCAAAAGAAAGCATCATTTCTTTCATAGCCCTTAAACAAATTTTGTTCTACATTCAGAAAGCATAAACTCTTAATGCTTGTCGGTATGGAAGCTGCCAAAACAGTATAAGATAGACAAAAACATGGTTACAATTTAAACATTTGAACAAAAGTTTTGTGCATGTTTGGGACGACATATCTTTGCTACAAAAGTTTTGTGCATGTTTGGGACGACATATCTTTGTGAACAAGTGTTCTCCGTGATGAACATCAAACAAACGAAGCTGCGCTCAAGGCTCACGCATGCTCACTTAAATGGCATCCTGAAAGTGACTGCTACACAAGATTTGACACCTGATATTGATACACTATTGAAAGTTAAAAGGTGCCAAGTTTCAGGCGTGGGCCTAAATCGCTAACATATTTAATGTCAACTGCTTCTTTGCGCCCTGAAATATACTTCTGCAGCAATGAATAGTTACTATGGAAAATGTTCAAGACACTGAACGCTTGCAACAGTGAGTAAATGTAATGCTAGTCAGCAGCTTCATTACAAACGCGTTTCGTTTGATGGAACCATACTGTTCGTACATTGTCACAAGCTGTATGTTTGCATAAAAATTTGTGCATGTCCAAGGTAGAAGAAAAATTCAAGTTTCCACTAGTTTGCACAATGTGGTGCCAGTTCGGGTGGCCTGGATTACTGCACTTAGCTGCAGGCGAGTAGAGGTGTTCGAAACATAAATTTGACAGAAACCGGTTCGCTTATTCCGAAATATGTCATTTCGGTTGATTTTTTAGACATTGTGTTTTCGTTTCGGTTGGTTTCAAAATCATTAATGTCGTAAAATTGAATAGACTTTTCTCAAGAAACGTCATGTTGTTGCAGAGTTTCGTAAAGGTTGCTCCTTAAATGTGCTAATTAGCATTTTCAGATAAGCTTGAAATTTTTGCATTAAAGTTATGAAAACAGTTGGAAGCTGTCATTACTTATAACCAGGGTGTTATGCAATTATTACATTGGTCCGACCCGCTTAAGATGAAATATGCTTGAAGTGGCCCCGGAACTGAAACCGAGTTTGACACCACTGGCCTTGGTGAAACGTTGAGCATTGATGAAACATTGAGCATTGATGAAACATTGAGGATTGATGATACATTGAGCATTGATGATACATTGAGCATTGATGAAACATTGAGGATTGATGATACATTGAGCATTGATGATACATTGAGCATTGATGATACATTAAGCATTGATGATACATTGAGGATTGATGAAACATTGAGGATTGATGATACATTGAGCATTGATGATACATTGAGCATTGATGATACATTGAGCATTGATGAAACATTGAGCATTGATGATACGTTGAGCATTGATGATACATTGAGCATTGATGATACATTGAGCATTGATAAAACATTGAGCGTTGATGAAACATTGAGTATAGATGAAATGCATATCGCAACAATTCTTCACAATCATGTCGAGGGTGTATATGGTCCACGACATTTGCCGCATTTGGTCGCTACCCTGATCTTTGCCACATACCATGGTCAATTAGTGTTCTGCCACTGATTAGTGACCATGAAGATGATGAACTTCTTTCGTATTGTTTCTTTGGGGGCCAAAGTTAAACTACTTTTTCTCGCCACTTTTTTCTAGCTGCAGACGCCAAACCGCCACCCCGTGTTACCACAACAGCTGTTATTTCTCACGCCACGCCATCCACCGTTCAGCAGTCGAGCGTGTCGTGGCCGGATGTGACGTTGACCGTTCCGGTTGAGAGTTTCTTGAACACCAACCTGTTCCAGGTCGGTCGGAAACAGCGTTTTGCATTTTATCGTTCTCGTAAAAACTGACTTGCATACCAGTTGTGTCGGCTTCGTATCTACTGCAGGCGTGTGTCGTGTGGCCGCCTTGCGTCATTGATGTTGATCAATTAAACTTCTCCATAAGTTCCAGTAACTTTATCAGTTCCACGAATCAATAACTTCTCGGTTTGTTTCTGTTACGACCGCAAGATGTCGCCATTCCATCCCGTCAAGGAACGCCGCGACGCCGTGTTACGGGTTGCAAGCTTTTCAAATGTTTTCTACCCCTCGGATTCCGGCGCTTCTTTCACTAACGGTGTCGCTGCCTGTGCAGGACCAGGACGCCGCCGGCATTCCCCTCCATCTGCAGGGACAGAACGTGGGCCTGAGCGCCGACGACCCGAACATCACCCTCCAGATCGACCCCCTGCTGCTTCAGCAGACTCTGCAGGACTCGCAAAATGTCAGCCAGCAGCCACAGCTGTAAGTGATGCTTGACGTTCGTAGTTTGAGATATGCGTTTTTTTTATTCCATCACAATCGGAATTGTATTGTGAAAATGAAGTCACAACACCCGTTGATGCGAATGGCCGCTTAATATTGCGCTGGTGTTTCACGGTCGCCCAAGCAATGTGCTGAAGACATTGTTGGTCTATTTTCGCGCTAAATTTGATTAAGTCAAAAGGTGGTGTGTGCCAATCTTTCTGAAGCTTCTTTAACTTCACTACAAGTTGGTACGGCAAAGTTACACTGAGCAAAATTGAAAAATTTGGATGTATGTGTGAGAAAGAAATGAAACGTTAACCAGTTTTTTTTAAGGAAAATGTTAGCTACCCAGTATGGACCTTCAGGGATCCGATTTCTCTGATTCTAGGGACCCGAATCGGGTCCCTAAAACGCCTTAAAAAACCCTGCGTTAACCATCTTCCTCTCTGTGCTGAGGAAGTAGTTATCTTACCTGTAGTCCAAGCTTAAGATGCTACCCTATAAACGCACATTGATAAACAGTGGTCGCTCGTTCTGTTACAACGTCCCGGACCTGCAGCGTGGCCCGCCTGGGACAGCTGACGACTTCTGGCGTTCACACGATTTAAAAATTTTTGTGGTGTCGCTAAAAGTTTGCGAAGTTCCAGTTTGATTGTTCGTAGAACCGTGTGTTGTTATGTGTTGTTCGCGGCGCCGGTGTGCAAAAGAGAAGAGCTTGAAAAATGCAACATTCGAGTCCTCCCTGGCCCAAACAAAGCTGTCTGCATCGAAATTCCGCTTGAAACCGTTGCTAACAGCAACCGAATGATAACTTTGTGTTGGCATCGTTCTAAGGTTCCAACAGTCGTCAACTCAGCAGGCCTGGCCGGCGCCGAACGTGGTCATCCAACCCCTCAACAACTTGTGTCCTCCATCGTCTCTTGGCAACGCGTCGTCGTCAGGCGACTCAGCAGCGCCATCTGCTGACGAGCAATCCCGACCTCTGCAAGAGATCAACATCGCCGTGCCCTCCAGTCTGGCCAACATAACGCAGCAGGTAGCGGCCGACGATGGCCCGTTTGTGCCCGAACATGCGATCGAACGGGGTTTTCCAAAACACCATCGTCGTGAAGTCTTAGCCTTAAAACGCCTCGTGTCGTCTTTTGAGAAATAGCGAATATATGAGACCTGCATATACCGCTTTTTTGGCTTTGGAAAGCATCACTGCAAAACTTGTCGTCATTGTTCTAACTCTCCACGTGCTTGGAATTTTGAACCTAGACGACGTGACACGTGTTGTTATCATAGGTTGGCCCTGAGTTGGGAACTTGGGTCATTTTGGCCATTTTAAAAATTTGGCGGAATTTTCGCCAAATTTGCATGTGGAACCACATATCGGAACTTAAACATCAAAATGTCTCCATCATCTACACTCACGCAAGCACGCTCCCCTTCCGTTCATTTAAAATTACCCAGTTAACACCAACAAAGCAAGATTTGTTCATAAAAATGAATAAATACCACGTTCGACCACGGCTGTGAGGGTTCGCTTGGCCATTGCGTTGGTGAAGTATCTACCAANCCTCGGTGGGCCAAAATTTGGACATAAAACTCGCCGGGTTTGGGGCCCATCTGCTCGACCTTTGCCACTGTTGTTACCGTGTTCTACGCTTCAAACGGGTCGACGCCATTTCTCGTTCCTCACAGCAATTACTACGTTGCAAGGCTGTGTTTCGAATTTTCGGGAATTTGTCGTCGGTCTTCAGGATCGAACTTTAAGTTACCCGCGCGCGAAACACGCGAGTATTCGCGCTACTCGACGCGAGTCACGAGTATGCTTTGTTTGGCAGGCACTGCAGTGTCCCGTGGTGCTGTCCACGTCGGGAGGGGGCTCCGACCCGAACAAGGGGGCGCAGGAGTTGACCCTCAACCTGAACAACCCCGCACTTCTGCAGGTGGGTAGCGCCAGTGTGCTACGCTGTGTAGTAGTGTGCTACGCTGTGTAGTAGCGCGCTGTGATCGGTTTCGGTCGCAGTGAACTTTCGGTTTGTTATGAAAAGCAGCATTAAAGGTTTGAAAATCACCTGGTCATTATGTTGGACATTGTGTTTTGTTTGAATGCGCAGTTGCACACGTGTAGTTATAGGTTGTACGGTCTTTTTGTGCTAAAACCAGTTGCCCTCAGGGCCGTAGTCACGGGGGGATTCGGGGGCAGTGCCCCTCCAAATTTTGTTGAGACAAGAAAAATTTTGGAGTACATAATAAAAACAAAAATCTCTCCCCTCAAAATGTATGTTCCCCCCC
>JGI24159J19872_10010106_pt1 | contig 12379 bp, 7 predicted proteins | sample Ectturendosymbi4_FD_19872 | JGI IMG/M metagenome (IMG submission 19872)
AATAGGCTAATCTGTTCCACGGTAGTGGTTTTAGCATCAAACAAGTACAGAAAAGGTTGCACAAGACTTAATACAAACCACCCAACCTCTTTTCCGCACGAATCCCTTATTATCGGATTCCCAACCTACCTCTGCTAGTTGGATTCGCTGAATCGCATGTGGTTGAAAACATGTGCGCTCAAGCAGCTCGGTGAGACACTCACGGTCGTGCTTGAGTGATTTATGGGTTTCCAAATCCAACGCGAACACGATAACAGTGCAGTGTAAAGAGGGTAACTGTAAAAGCTATAGCGTTGTCCACTATCAACTGAATCAGACACTTGTTAAATTTTTGTTTAGTCATTGACACAGTAACTTTTTCACAGTGAAAAATTTTGACGTTTCTTGCTTACATGTAGCATTACTTGCAGTCGTTTGACTGGTCTTAGCTTTGTCTGTTTCTTCGACACTTTTAAAAAATGTCAACATGATGTCTTTCCAGGTAGAGTTTCAAATTTAACGTGTTATCTGCCGGTTTTGCTCCACAAACATCGCCACTTTCTTCAACTTGACAGAGAAATGCACCTTTGACTTTCTTAAAATGGTTGAAAACCTCTGATTTCTTACCCTTTGCACTCATAATATGAAATGATGAATGGTAAAGTAAAGCACATTTTAACCTGCAAAGTTTTGGAAAAAATAAGACCCGTTACCGTGCTGAAAACATAAAATTTGTTTCCACAAACGAAAACCTCAAGAAAAGTGCACAATTGTTTACACTGCATTTTCATACCCTCTTGAAAATGTACTGTCATGCAAAACAATGCTAGTTCGCTACCAATTAGTTACAACTTGCCTTTTATGCTATGCTAGCAAACGTAATGGTTCTTAGAAAACTTTGCCAGTAACCTAGTAAACCTATTGGTTACAAATAAAAAATCCTACGTTACGATGGCGTGCCGTGCATTTCACGCTTAGGACTGCAATGATATCTTCTCTGAAGCATATTCCCTACTAACACCATCAGCATGACTACACGGCTACAAAAACTATGGATATTATATGTAACAGTGACCAGCGACCACTGACTTGTATAATGGCTTCAAGTTGTTTCATCGGGTGACCAAGTTTTACTGTGCGCGACATCTCTAGTTTTGAAGAGTTTCATTTACTTCAATGCCGCCTTAAAATCTAGCATCAATAGACAGCATTTGACGGATAGCATCGCCATTTCTAACGTAGCTACCGTTTTCGCGATTCCCATGTGTAGGCCCTGACCAAGTACCAAGTTCCTGACCTGCCCTTTGGCGATTTGCGTAAGCTCACGTTGAGTTGAGTAACAATATAATTCTCTATGTCGTCGTCTTGTGTCGGCTAAACAGGATGTCAGGACGACGTGGGTCTGTTTCGTTGTATCGTCAGTGCCGGATTACCAATAGTAGCAAATGTTTCGTTTTGTCTGGGCATTTGCTTCTGCGTGAAAGTCCATTTCACATTGTAAATTGTTTGAAGTCATGTGATTTAAAATTGCTGTTTGTCTGCAAATTAAAATTGTTGAGGGGCCACTTTTGGCAACTTTGCACATAATTTTTACTTTATTTTGACGTACATATGACTTGCTTCAGAGATTATTATATGTGGCTCTGGAGTGATTAACAAGCTTTTAACAAACGAATGCAAAGTCTAAGTGTGAAAATCTTAATGAGGGCCCTCACGGCATCTCTGATAGAGGAGGGCCCGAGGCGACCGCCTCGTTCGCCTCCCATAATATCCTCATCTGATCTGATTATACGTATATAATTGTTTAGTCCAAGAGGTCACTATTTTCCAAAATTTTCCATAAGCAATTAGTGAAGGTTTTCAATCGAATGCTTTTACGTAAGACTACTGTGAAGGGAAAATTAAGTATTTTACAGTTATTTGTAACATTATTGTACCACTCACGCAAGAGGCCCAAATTGCAGCAATTTCGAGACATTGCTTGATTGTATTGTTATGAACGGCAATAAAATATAGTTTCATCACATTTACCTGTTCTATAAATTGCGTTACCTTTTCAGCACTTTCAAAATGGTCTGGCTAGTGGTGTCAAAGACCTGGGGTCTTCGATGCCTTTCTGAGTTTTTCTTCCGAAGATCTGGGGTTTTTAGGATTCAACTGCGTAGCGGAGATTTAAGATAGGGTATGCTTGATAAAACTTTACTTCTAGTCTCAATTTTCTTCATCTTGTTTTTTCATGGTACCTTAGCTTTCAACATAACTGATGAACAAGCAACTGACACCGTATAAGTTGTAAATATTAGCTGGGTGCAATTAGTTTAAGTGGCAGTGATACTAATGGAGCAAGACTAAAAAAGAGATACATAGAAAATGAGGTATGAGCCCCAAAAAAAGAGGAAACCACTGTTCCTTAAAATTACTGTGGCACACACAGTAATTTTAAGAAACAGTAGTTGAAAGATCCAAATTTCAAAGGTTAGTTGCAGGACACTAGGAATGGAGATTTTAATTATAGTACTGTAAATGCTGCCAGATCATCGTTAGAAATGCAAACAAATCCATGTTGCTGGTACAGTATATAATAATTCTCACAGATGCCAAGATATAGTAGAAAGATTCACCTAATTTTGTGTCTACATGGGATTTTCTGTTTAAATCTGGGATTTTATCTCTGAATGTGGTCTATATAGGTTTTTTCGAATAATTTCATTGGCAACCCTGGAAGTGGCATCTATTCACTAGCCACTACAGTGTACTTGGAGTCTTATTTTTCAAACGTGTGAAATGATTTGCGCATTTATTTAACTCTCATGGTGACCAACTGCAGTGGAGAATGGTCGTTTTCTAAACTTAAGATCGTAAAATGAACAAAGGAGCACCATTAGACAAAACAAGCTGAACTGCCTGATTATAAAAAGTATGAGCATAAAATTCTATGCGAAATAGACACTACTAGCATAAACAAGTCTGCTATGGCAAAATCTAGAAAATGTATTTTTAAGCTCTAGGTTGTTGCCTTTGACAATCGACTTTGACACTTATACTGAGTCTACACTGTCTAAATATAACAATGATCCAATCTGTTGATGATTCTGGAAGCATTAGCTTCTGTCTCTGTACTGCACTTATGAGCTGTACAGTAATGTATTCCTTCTTGGTAAAAAATACCTATATACTTGATAAGTTTTTGGTAAAAGGAAACGTAGCCCACAACGTCCACCAGTTACTTTTCAGGACCAAGTTTTCGTACATACGAAATTCAGTATGCCTAATGGAGGTCAGTTTAGTCCCATGGATGCCCACAGAATTTATGATTTCACAGTGGTTCACATGTTCAAATGTCTTTTAAACTTAGGGCCCCGCGCTGTAAATATGCTACAGGCCCCGCGCCACCTCAACCTGGCACTGTGGATCGTGACAGCTGCGACAAAGTTGTTTTCTGCTTTGCCTCGCCTAGCGCGCGATAAAATTGTAGCTCGGTTAAACCTCCAACTTTAATGACAATTTCGGCTTTACGTGAATACACCAAATTCTGCTAACCGAAACAGTAAGTTTTCTGAATACAAAAGGGCCAAATATCTGAGCTGTGGTTCGTTATCACATCACTCGGTACGTAAACTTATTTGCAGATTATCGTTGCTAAATGTTAGCTCACAGTAAAGCTTAGTGCTAGTTTGCTGTTGTGTCTTCGAGGTCGTGTTTATTTTACTGAAACCGTTGCACCAAGAGCCTCCATTGTTAACCGATGAACTAATACAGTAGTAAATTGTAGTTGCACGCTTGCTTCACCATTAATTGTCGTTCTCGCACGCCTGTTTCATTATGAGAGCTGTTCACTTTTGTAGTTAAGCGTGCAGTTAGTTGGATGACAGTCATGCGCTTGATATACGTGTTTGCTTTACTGTAAATAACCGTGACCGTGTGCTTGTATATTTCTTAATTGTTTATCACGCGCTCAGCTAATCGAAAGTGAAGTTTGCTTGGTAGTTTAGCAGTGCGCTTAGTTGTTTCTGCTGTATTTTCAGAAACCTCGTTTGACGATCGATCACAAGGGTTTACGCTGATTACATACCGCTCCGTTTGCAATTGCTGTGAGATATAAAGACTACAGTCCTGTTGATGCGCGGATTTCAGGTGTCAGACCAGGCGAAAGATTGTTAGATGCGCGTTTCTCAAATTTCTGCGGACAAGCTCCCCACAGCTCGCGACTAAGGCTATCTGCCGCAAGATTAGATATATACCTACTGATTATAACTTACTTCGCTACACTACTACAGATCCGGTTTGGTCATTCTGACTAGAAAGATGTTGTGGTAGTTTGAAACGTTTCTCTTACTTCTACAAGTAACATTACGCCTATCCGGCTACGAGGCCATAGCCTTAGCGATGATTAAAACCACGGAAACATCAGAGACTCGCAAATTTAATTGTTGCAGTCCGGCGTCGTAACTCGTAATAATTGCGCTTAGTTTGCCATAAAGAACACTGTTTTCGGTAAAGTCTAGCTTTTAGTAAATTTAGCAAAACCTTCAGTATCTGGGAAGGGACTCGGAGCCGCAGCTACCTCTCAAATAGCAATAACTCCAGCTCCGGCTCCTAAATTTCAAACTGAGCCCTGGCACCTTCCAAATTTTGATCCGAACTCCGGCGCTTCGCAGCCCTGAAAAGAAACGAGACGAGCCGAATTTCAACTATCTCCAAGCTTTTTCGCAACTTACTTTGCCCAATGGGTTGTTTGGAGTGTTGATGACAATTGCTTTGGTCTTTTCGTTAAACATGGACGCTAGTTCATCTGGATCCAGTTTCCAATCCCCGCTCGTGCTGGTAATAGACTTGTCCGTTTTTCCCTAAAAGACGTTGCACCTTAAGAACTCGCCCGTTTCGCCTGAGGGCACGGACGCAGTAAAAAATGCGGAACAGCAAAAATGCGAAAACACTGGCCACACAGGACATTACGCTGTGAGCAAATATCAATCGTAAGAAGATTAGGCTTGCGTGCAAAAGCTAAAGCAGTATACTGCACTTGCGTGTAACTTCTGTACAAAATCAAGTTAATACTTGTTACTCAGGTAAGTCGATGACTTCGTTCCATGAAAAACAAAAGATTGCACGACTTTTGATGGCCTCACCGGTCTGAGAGGAATGAATTTCGGGGTTCCGCCGGCGACTTTCACCATCGGCTCGTAGCAGTCGAAGAACGGCTCAACAATGATGACCTGATAAACGCCAGAAAATTAATCAAGATGCAATCAAAAGCGGAAGAAAATCTTTCTTATCTAGTTTGAAAAATAGCGGAGTGGTTCCACAGAATATTGGAACTCCTGCCAACCTCATCTCCCTTGTCCACAAACGCTTGGAAAGCACTGAATAAAGCTCCGTAACCTCCGATTGTTATCAAGACTTCCTTCAAGGGGTCAATGTCAACTCCAAACAATGGACTGAATAAAGTAGATAAGTTTTTCACCAGCCTCGGATGTCCCTGCAAGGTAACACAGGGCACATCAATAGCTGAACATTTTCTCACTACGATATTTTGAGCTGACAGTCATCATTTCACATAGAACTCAACAAAAAGGGTTCAGTGCACTAAAACCAGTAGAGTAGAGGGAACGTCATTTCCCGACTTCTTTTGAAATGGAAATATCATTTTCCTGCTTCTTCATGTGGCACCAAAAATGGGCATCTCTTTGTCATTTTTTATGAATGCCTTCACTACAGAAAAAAACCTAACTATGTTGAATGCACTGAGTCACATCTTTACTTAATAAAGTTTTCCTTCACTTTTCGTATTTGGGATAACACCGCTGGTGACAACAGCAGGAGTTCACCAGCGCTTTGCCAAAAATTTTTTCAGCGATCAGCGAATTGTCAAAAAATGTCAACCTGTGTCCAAACAGCTAGTTAAACTTTTTCATGGTAATACCAGAAGCTACAGTTTCTTTGGAGATTTCATGCGAAATAGATTCATTCCGGCCGACTGAACTGTTGCGAGTTTCTTCACTATATAGTTAGTCACCAATTTTCAATCTGTTAGCTATTTTGGAGGCATGTATGATCCTGTATCTACGGCTATTCAATTAAAGTCGTAAGGGGTTTGAAGTTCAAATGAAGTAATTCCACAACAATGCATATATACTTACAAATCCCCTGGTGTATTGATACATCATGACATTGGGATCGCCAGCTACCTTCTTTAAGGCTTCTTTCACATGCTCCGCTGGACTGAAATCAGGAAACCCCTGACCGAGGTTTACAGCCTTGTGTTCAGCGGCTAACGTAGTAAATTCTATCCTAAAAATTAGGAAGTGTGAGACACGTATCTTGTCGCGCCTCCACATAAAAAACACACCTCAAACAACAAGACAGTGGGCTAAAGCAATACGAAGCCTTGTAGGTGAAAGCAAAACACAAGGAACTTAACTTCGCATATCTATTTTGTTCTAAGTGGTTTAAAAATAACTTGGCATTCATACTGGATAAAAACCCATTATTTACGTTTTATCAAAAGATCGGGTTTGAGCACAACATATGGCGCTGTGATATTTCTTTAAGTAGAAACTGATAAGCGATACGACACTTCAAGTACCACCAAAGGTATCAATTTTTGCTTGAGCAAAAACACATGGACAAAGATGAGATTTAAACGAAGGCGCATACGTATTGTGGAATTGTTGCACTATATGATTTCCGACTACGACTGTTCTTACTCATCGGTAAAATCGATCGTTTCAAGCATTTCACTGATGTTGGTGTGACATCAACCTATACCGCAGTTATTTCAAAAGAAAACGAGGAAGTTTAACAAGTGTGAATCGTAACCTTGTATACAACAACAACGAAAAATTGAGTTTTCTACAGACAATTTGGATGCAGTTCATGTTCTCGAAGTTACAGAAACCCAAAACGGAGAGAAAATATCATCCAAAATGCAGTTCATCTACGAGATAAACCTGGTTTAAAAGAGCAAAGCAAATTTAGCCAAAGTTTCTATTTTTGACAAACAAAATCATTGCAGCATCAGGATTTCAGTTTTGGGAAACAGAAGGAACAACTTATAACTTTATCAAAATAAGATATTATATACCCTAGTATTTTTACATGTTTACCATTCCAAAAATTTAGTGCAACAAACACAATGCGTCTTCCTCTTAGCATCTAGTGCTTTACGCTGCAACATTTTGCGCAAAGTTTTTGTAAGATTTCCATGAGAGTTACGTTTGTTAATGTTGGTGGCTGGTGCACAACAGCAGTGTCACACACTGAATGCAAACACACAACATTTGACATTTAGAGATCATAGTTTACGAAGTCCAGGCGATGATAAAGCCCTTCGATCTTTCTCGTAATGTTCACCTCATACGAAGTTAATAAACATGAATGAAAACAGAGGTATATACTAGTCAACTACACGGAGTAGATCACTGGCAGTTACTCAGCCCCGTGGCATAAACATCAATAATTTATCGCCTATCTAAACATATGAAAGGTAGTTTAGTATTGGGCATTGCTCAAAATATTAAATAAGCACTATTATTTCACAGGTCTTTGAGTTAAAATTCTGCAAAATTGGTACAAAAAACATGTAGTTTTGAAATCCAAAACAAAATTGGTATGTAATCTAATCACAATAATGTAAATGTCTAGTAGGCTTTGGCTTATCCAAACACACTAATGAGCAATATCTACATGAAAACATATTGTACACAACAGAAATATTACCGTAAGTAGAAAAACAAACTGTTTTCATGGGAACATGAAAACAAGCAGCACAATTATTGCACTGTGTTACTGCACAACTAGCATTATCATCAAGAATAGATTCATGTAAATTTCGTTTTCCTCTCATACTGAATGTATGTTGAATTATTGTGTTATGATCACTNCANTGGATCAAAAATTGTGGTGCAAGAACAGATAAAGAGGAATTGTTTATAGAAAGAACACGTTGAACAAAAAATGACCATCTTGTAGCACACATTCGCATTTGTGGATTAGGATAGAGTATGGCAATGACCAAAACATCTAACTTTTTTCAAACGTTGGTAGAAAACAAGTGGAAGTTCTGAACTACTGCGGCTTACCTCGGCCATTTGTGAATTTTTTTGTCAAGCAAAGAAACCAGAACAAGGTCCCACACACAAACTAAAACTGACCTAATACTACAAATAAATATCCCAAAGGTACAAAAGCTACAAAAAAATTTCCAAACCACAACAGTTTGAAATGGAAAAGCATCATTTATGATTCCACCAATGACTTAATGAGCTAATAAAAATCTAGCTGAGCACTATCATAAAACCACATGCCACAAAAGTGGTTGTAATAATGTCAAGCATGTTCATAACAGTTATATGGCTTAAAATATATATGAATACTGGAGGTTGAAGGCATGATAAAACAAAATGCTATTTCAGTCTGCTGCTCTACTTAAATTGTTTAACACAAAGCATTACTCATGCCAACACCAACTAACAATTTAAGTCTGCACTATCTTACCAAACATTTTTGTCCACTCCATCTAATCTTCCAGATGGGACAATTTTAGATGAAGCCATTCTTGCACATTGAGGATGAGCGAACTGCAAAATGGAAATACGTAAAAGCTGTGTTTACCAGAAATTAAGATCAGATTATTTTTATATGGCAGTTGAGCAATACACCTTGTTCCCAGACAACCTTTTAGCCTAAAGTAATGTCAATAAATGTTACCAAAGCTGCTAAAAATATTGTTGAGTATAACTTGATCATACAAACACCCGACTATGTTTTCTTTCATTTATCACTACATGGCATCTTTCCGTTAAAAATCAACAGCATTTGCAAAAATGTCAGTAAAACTCAGCATGCACCTGATCTACTACTGCCAAAATGCATTCTTTTCAATTCATATTGTTTGCATACTTGATGGCATTGCAAGTGTTTGAATATGATGCCTAGATATTTGTGCACACAGCCATGATTTATGTTTTCAAAATTTGTACAGTATCCAAAAACACCACAAAATTAATGCCCAAGATTTAAACTTTCAAATAGTCAAGGAACTCCCGTCAAAAACCTGTCATTGATTTATTTTTCATGCATTAGACAAACCAACAACATGGGTAAAAAAAGTCTCTTATAAAATTGTTAATCCATCTCACAAGATTTATCATAGTAATTACAATATATGCTGGCTCCCAGAAAAAAAATCATCATGGTTAATATGTAATTACATCCGTATTTGCACCAGAATTAAGATTTCGTGTCACAACTAGAATTGGTAGAAACAAAGGAACAATACAGTCAGAACCAGTTTTGTTTTGATACCTTGTTGTACGGTATAACTGCATTTTTGCCTTTTAAAAAAAGCAATTGAAAAATTAGTTATGGTTTACTTTGAAACAATTCAGATTGTTCTCAATTTATTCTCAATCTGAAATGAAGCAATTTGAAAGTAGTGCAAGCTATTCCAAAATAAAAGGCTTTGTGACATAGAATAGCTATAAGTGACACAAAATGCTGATAGAAACCTACAACTGCCAGTCATCTTGAAACTGCTGAAAACCAAATGGAGACTGCCAATAACACAAAAATGCTGAAAATATTATCATGACTACTTGCACAGATTACACCAAATGTAGGGTGTTAAGAACAGTTCCCTTTTATAATCATACAGTAGTATTTGTCACATGGATTTTCAAATGTTTCAGTGAAATAACATCTAGCATAAAGCTGGTCAACTACATACATCAGATAGAAATCTTTATTTAAGAAGAAATGTAATTTAGATTTTGAACTTTTGTTTCATCACAATGAAATTAAGTCTTACTAATTTCATAAAAATGGTTGGAGCAGACTGGATAAAAAGCACAAATATGTAAGTCAACAAGCAAGATGTATAACTTTCATGAGAGAATCAATGTGTATAAATATTTATCACACCTTTACTTTTTGTTTAAGTAAAGCTTTTAACTATGTATTTAAACACGTTAATATTAAAGAATATAACGGACAAATCACGTTTAACTAGTGTTAGGTTTACTACCTTTAGCCGAGACCTGTTTATGAATCATTACATCCATTATATTACGAGAAACGAATATCTTTTTATGAAGTATAGTTGTGACAAAGTCACAAAGGAAAAAGCATAACAATTACCACAACGAACTGATTATTTGATCAAAAAAATGTAGAAAGTAGTACATAACAATTTTATTGTCTGCTGGAATAATTTCATTTTCAGCCATTATAACAATCAGAAATCAATCCTGATATCTAGCGAGAGAGAAATTTAGGTAGATCTATTTGCATGCTACATTTGTTGTCTAATTAGCTCATAATAAACAAGGAGGCAATTTTACCTTTCACTAAAATAGGTCCCAACAATAAAGTTAAAAACATTAGAATACAACTATTAAACTTTTTACCCAAAAAGCAGAATATATTCATAAAGCTGAAACAGATTAATTTGAGCTAGACTTCACCTACCACAAGACAAAACTAAATAGACTAATTGAAGATGCTATGAATAAACAAAAGGAAAATTCAGATATTAAATTATTCATATCTGTACATCTAATTTGAAATTTATAAAACAGCACTGTAAATTAAAGCACGAACAGACATGCAATCAACAACAATAAAAACTTTAAAGAAGACAAAACTTTAAATCAGTATTTTAACACTATTGCAAGAAATAACAAATGAAATTCATCTGGTTTAGTGGAAGAAAAATAATGTGAACCAGAGCATGGACTCCAAAAGCAACTGTTTTCAATCAACTTGTCATGGCATCAATGCATTATAGTACGTGCATTCTCGAAAATCAGCCACAATCAAATGCTTTTAAAGTACACTTTGTCGGCCTTAGAATCTCTCTTAAAAAAAGTTTTAAAGGTGCACATAGAACTTGATAGAACCTAAAATCACACATAAAAAAGTCATGAGCACAAAAATTTCCAAAAATGAATTGGACTTTGTTTATAATAATATAAACTTTGTTCAGATCTCATTGATGCCTTTAGTATGTTCATTGGTTATTATTTTATTAAAATAGTAGTATAGTTAGACCAAACATTTTACTCGTTCCTGAAAAATGTACAGATATTGTTTACTTTGTGATAAATCACTTAAATTTAGACCTTTCTCCTATCATATTTCATTTGTCAAATTCTTAATAAAAAAGTTTACAACTACATTACATTTAAAGAAAAAAGAATGTTTTTTTATACTTGCTTTGCACTCCTTTTAGAATAACATCAGTAGTATGTGGACACCCATCTCCACTTACTATGTAAAATGGCCCATGCAGTTATTTTCACAGTGAATGCTACACTGATGACAGGCTAATGGCAGCACCGCACATGAAGCTTTCCCTGCACCCATTTATGCATTAACAAGCATGAGGCTAGTCAGACCAAAAGTACCATTTCTCAAGATTTCAATGTCACCCAACAGGATTTGAACCCAGCCTATTTTTGGTGTGCACTTTATCCAATCACTCCAATTCATGTTACTACCTTAAATATAACCAGAAATGTCTCGTTTTCAAAACAATGTTCCATCCTGCAGCTTTTATAACACTGTATATACACTCTCCCTATGAGCTATACATGCAAATATGGTGGTACTTCATTACAATCCATGGGTAGCTGTGTTACTTTTGTCTGTTGAAACTGTGTTACCTAATGGTTTGTATTGTTGAAAATTGCTTATCCCTTTTTCATCTCATGTACTTCCTTAGTAATGTCATGGATTCTGCATGGCTTTCCACTTCATGGCCATCACTGTAGCTCATTCTCTCACCTATGTCACAGTGACAATGTGCATCACTCACTTCTTCATGAGTGTCTTTCTCAGTCTCTGTATTATTCCCAGTCCCACTTAAAGTAAAATCCTTAACTAAGATATTAACTTAAACAGATAATTGTGGTGTATTACAAACACAATAGCCAACTACAAATGCAGCTGCACCATTGTAAGATTGACAAAAGGCTGAAGCAGAACTGTTGTCAGCAGGTTATTTGCAATTTTCTACCAAAAATAATCTTGCATGTCTGTATTGTTAGATAATAAGCATAGTAAGCCATGCACACCAAGTTTCAAAAACTTCAGAAAGTAAGTGGTGCAGCAAAGGTCACCACTCGCGGTTAGTAAAGCATAGCGAATTTCAACAAACAATCAGGCTTGAGAGGGTCAACAAGCTTGCAGCAAAGTAAACATTTCACATACAGTAGATCTACCACCATGCATGTTAGTCTGATACTACTACTTAGGCTAGAGGAAGAAGTTTATTGTTATGGGGCGAGATACTGCAAAGTCATTGAATCAAGCCCCTAATAACGCAACACAAACAAAACAAAAGGCACATAAACAAGAGTAAACAAACGTAAACAAAACGCAACATAAAAGACACACAACG
>JGI24159J19872_10010107_pt1 | contig 12378 bp, 8 predicted proteins | sample Ectturendosymbi4_FD_19872 | JGI IMG/M metagenome (IMG submission 19872)
GTGAAGAGGCTGGAAATGTCAAAGGAACAGAGGAAAACAGAGGAGGGAGAGAAGGTAAAGTTTCTGACTTCTTCTACAAAGGTAAAAGAATCAGATACGCACTTGACGGATAGGTCTTGAAGGACTGGTTGGAGATGACAGGTAAGCCACTTAGCCAGCTCATGCTGGGCCGATCCGGTCATTGACAGAATTGGACGTAAGGGTACATCTTTCTTGTGTGTTTTCGGAAGGCCGTACATGCGCGGTCGCTGGGAGCCAGTGGGTCGGATTGCTTTGTACTGTACTTTGTTTTTGAGATTAATTTTTCCTTGTTCAGTTGTAGCAACCATCGTTGTATCTGTGTTTCTATTTTAGCGGTGTTGTCATTGCTGGTGGCTGGTCCATAATCAAGGAATTTGGTGGTGTCATTCAGAATTGTCATCATCTTGTCGTTGTACTCGTTCTTGTTGAGGATAACGACACCACATCTTTGTCGGGTTTTGTTATGATGATGTCTTCATTCATCCGGAGAGACTTGAAGTTATCATTGTTGGAAGTAGGCCTAGCACTTAATCGATTTGCAGCTGCAAATTGTTTTGTGGTAATAATGTGGAGTAGCTGTGACATGATATTGTAAAGTTTTCGTGTTTCAAATTTGCTTGATATCGCGTGATTTACAAGTGTGAATCATTTGCTGTGAAGTATTCATATAAATACAATTAACCAAGTAACTGCAGGCACAATATTTTGTGTGGTGGTATTGTAGCTGTGATTGCATGCTGCTTAGGTTTTCGCATTTTCCATTTGTTTCATATAATGAATTTCACATGCTGCTATTGCAACCTCTCCGATGGCGTTGCGTTGATTGTGTGATTCACCACGAACGGGATGTGTGTTAAGAATAACACCGCTATATATGTAGCGAGAGCAAGCAATAGTAAGAGAGATTGCGACGCATGATTTCTATTGTTGCTTGCTGCCACAGTGCGAAGAGCGCATATGCCGCTCGGGTTTCCGATCGCAACACTGCATCCTGCCAAATTTAATGTTTCAATTTGTTGCTGTGAAGTGAAGTTTTTATGAACAATGGCAACTGCACTATCTATTGCACAGGATAATGCATTAATGCAGTCCAGTGAAGCACTGCTATTTTTATAAAAAAATCTTGAGGTTATAAGTCAGGGCTGGGCAAACCCTGGCACGCGTGCCGAACTTGGCACGCGAGCACTTCTACCTGGCACGTGAGCGAGGCCTCGGAAACGAGATCCTCCCCCATTCAATAGAAAAAGTTGGTAACTTACAAGCCGCAGTATATTATCTGATGAAACTCAGTGTCCGTTTCTCTACAGACAGAGCCGTATCAGCTGCACTCCATACTTCCCAATAGGGGAGCACCCTGCCACAGGATTTCAATATTCAGACAGACCCCTCACCCTTTAGCCACCCAGAGAAAGCATCGACCCCCCAAATTGAAATATGAAGCACTGGAAATCAGTGAAATTGGGGACCCTTTGAAAGAAAAGTGCTTATACATTACAGTTAATTTGAGCCCAATTGAAAGCAAGGAATTTACACATTGCAACTGCTGTTGGGCCCCTTCGAAAGCAAAGTAGCCTACTTGTTCGTTACAGTTGCTGTTGGGCCCCTTGAAAGCAAGGTACTTTACACATTACAGTTGCTATTGTGGGCCCCTTAGAAGGCAGAGTACTGAATTGCGATGTGGTCGGAAATACCTGAGGGGGCTCTAAAAAGGGGGACCGAGGCAAGTGCCTAGTTTGCCTTCCCTTAAATACACCCCTGTGTATAACCCTGACAATGATCGTATGTGAGAATATGAAACCGGTAGAACACGTTCTGCTTCATCCGATATGCGTACTTTCTCACCTGATGTGCACATGTAAACACTGTAATATGAAGTTATCTTTATATTATTGAACACATTGAAGTTGCTGATGAAGTTATCACTTCAAAAAACCCACATTTAAGTCGATTTTTCATAATTAAACCATGACACCCAGGTACACTAAAAATAACAAATCAAAAATCTGGATGGAAAAAACTCAGTGGGAGCCCTGGTCACATGCAAAAAAGGCCTACTACCGTAACTTGAAGTGAACATTTGTTGCCGTGTTATTGTTACGCAATAAAGACCAAGAGTACAGCAATCCACTACAAAGTTTCGCAACCTGTTATATTGTTTTGGTAAACTATGCACAGAGTTGCTGTAGATTTTTATGACAAATAAAACAACCACAATAATCGAAAACATTGTTTTATTCGACGTTTCGGCTTAGCCGCTTATGCGTAAGCCATCATCAGGAATAAATGAAATGCGACAGTTAAAGGGAAAAATAAGGATGCAATTTAGGGCAATCGTACTGTGTTGCGTCATATAGACCATTATGTGTTAAAAAGCAGCAGGGGAACAAATATTGTGCTTTCAAAATGCTATATTGTGTTTTCACTGTTTGGGTGAATTTGTATCATTTCTTCAAGGCTTTTCACGTACACCTTTAAGGATGTCAAGAACCATGTTCTCACAAATTTTGGTTGGCACGCGGAAGAATTCTGTCATAGAATTAGCCGATTTCGGCACGCAAACCGAAAAAGGTTGCCCGCCCTCTTATAAGTCATTTATCATTGGAAACGCGCTTTTGTACACATTCCTTGGTAGTTGATCATATACGCTGCAGTACTGATGTCTGAATCAGTTCCATATTGCTATTTCTTCATGTGATGCTGTGTTTAGTGCAGTGTTTTTTTTGGTTTTCATAACGTGACTTTAGAACTTGTAGTCTTGATTAGAAGCTGTAGGCCTAATGAAAAAGAATGATTGCTAGTTGTGGGCATAAGATTTTGATCCCCACAGTGACACACTCTTTTCAGGATTGCATTTATTTAGCCTACCTCGTTATTTATATTTGGTAATATAGAGGTGCATAAACAATAGTAATTTCAAACTAAGGGCTGAGAAATCTGTCAGTTTGTAAATCATCAACGAGATGGAGATGACCACATCAACAACCTTGCATGGCAATACGTTGTCGCCTTGGATTAAATTTGTACATGGAAAGTTGCAGAAGCACGACTAAACGTTCAAATTGATTTGTTGCTGATATTTAACGAATGCACGGTAATTAGACATGCAGACACCTTGATTTGCTTACAATGGTACGCTTTAGCCTTAACATTAAGACTTTTTTGTACGTTATTTGGGAACAAGTTCACATTTGAGCAAAAAATTTTTGCATCACCAAAAATAGGCACTCCCGTACACCTATGGGTTAAAGTAGCAAAACTGTTTGTATGATGTTCAAGAATAAGAGCGCAAAAAGCGCAGTCATCCCGTTGCTGACACTGGGTGGACAAGTGTAAAATCTGTTACCCACTACAAACATTTGGGGATTGTACCAGTCCCGTCCCCACGGGGGGCCTTTGGTGGGCTTAACACCCCAGACGAAGCTCCAAGCCCACCAAATCGAAATATGATATACTATTATCTGCGGAGTTTTTGTAAAGTTTTAGAATGTCAAGCACCCCTGCACTAACCCAAAGCCCCCCTATTAACTATACTTTCTTGCGACGATTCTGGATTGTACCAGCAGATACTGAGCTTTCAGATGACAAACTCATTTAGAGACAACTGCAATATCAATATTGCACAGCAAACAAGCTGCGAGCTTCGTTTTCCCGATGTTCGAACGCAGTGAAAAACGTACTTTTTCGTTCCTGCTGTGCATCCATGTAGGCTATGCATCACAATCAGTGTCGGCGCCACCATCAGGCGAACTAGCCGGCTGCCTGGCAAAGTAATGATATTTTGAATAAGGATCTTTCTATGCGAGGTGTGGGCGTGGAATGGTTTTCTAGTAGGTTACTGACAAGTCTAATAACACGGTGCTGTCAGGGCCATCCAAGCATGCTCTGCAAGACATACTTCATCAAGTTCACTGCAACCTGTGGGAGTGGACCAATCGAGCCGATAGTTCATAAGTGATGAACATTGTCTGTTATGAAAAACAAAATTCACAAGGTCCTCAAGGCCTTTAGTGTTGTTAATGTTAGGAAACAGCAGGTCTTCCAGGCAATTCGGAAGACAAAGGATGTCACAGACGAACATTATATGACTGGCCAATTGCTCCTCAGCGCCACAGATGCATTCAGTGGTGCAGGAGGCGTGGGTGCAAGCGCACCCCCAAAATTTTTGACTTGATGAAAATCCGGACAAAATCCCCTAAAATCCCCGCAAAATGTGAAGACATTTGGGCAAAATATGTGTAAACCTTCGCAAAATCGCTGTGTGTGCGTTTATTTTGCAAAAATGGCACCCAAAATGAAAGTGAAGACGTTTTAGGTCATATTTTAATTTAGCTGGTTTCGGGCAAGTTAGGACAAATTTGGGCAGGCTAGGGTGCAATTTGGCCAAAAATGGTGCTTGAACCGCCTTGCACCCAGTGACAACGACTGCATTATCTTTGGATTTTTTTCGGGCAAGTTTGCTGATATTTGGGCGAAAACTCTTCGCACCTCCCAAAATGTGCCTGCTCCTACACCTATGGATGCATTTTGGTGTATCTAGCATGTACCAAAGCGGCCGACGCCAGTTCTCAGTCTATTCAATGCTACCCACAGACTCCGGGGAAGCTCTGAGCGAGGCAAACGGCAGGGGTAACTAACTACACTAGATACTGGGCCAGTGTTCTGGCACTTTCCCATGCCGCTCTCGATGACTCCAGGAGATTGAAGCTGGAGTTCACCAGCGCTGCAGCATGGCGGCGGAAGGGGCGTCGTGAATGCAGGCGCTGTGTGCCGAGGGACTGTGCACTATGGACAAGGGTGTGAAGGGGTGGTTAGTATTCAGCTGTGCCTGGAGCAACAGCTTGAAAGTGGAGTGTTCCCTACTCAGATGGGCCGGTGGAATGCCCGTGAGTACAGGTAACAGCTCCTTACGGGTCGGTTTCAGGCATGCAGAGATGATGCGCAATGTGTTGTTTAACGCAACATCTAGCTTCTTAGCGTGGGTGCTGCGGCACCAAGCTGGGGCGGTGTATTCCACGGCACTGTAGACCAGGGCCAGCGCTGACGTTCGCAGAACAGAGGCGTGGGCACCCCATGTTGAGTCAGCCAGGAGACCTAAGAGGTAATTACGGGCTCTGACTTTGCCACAGAGGCCTTCCAAGTGTTGCCTGAAGGTGAGTTGGCGGTCAAGCGTGACTCCGAGGTAAATTGGATCCTTCCTGTAGGGGATGGTGGTAGGCCTACCATTGACGGTGACCGCAAGTTCACGGCTGGATTCCTATTATTCAGGTGGAATACAGTGCATGTAGTTTTGGCCGTGCTCAGCCTGAGCTTCCATGCAGATAGGTAAGCAGCAATTCTTTGCATGTCCAAGGAAAGGACATCTTCCACCTCATTCCAGCACTTGTGAGAAAACAAGAGGGCCAGGTCATCAGCATAGCCAGAGAGTGGACACGGTGTCGGGGATGTCACTGATATAGATGTTAAAAAGCATAGGTGCGAGCGTTGACACTTGAGGCACTCCGTTCTTCAAACGTCGGAGGCGGCTGCATTGCCCATCGCTAGTTTTGAGGATGAAGTTGCGGTTTGAGATAATTTCGACGATGAAGCGGACTAGGTGTCGATCGGGGATGGTCTGGAGTGTAGCTTCAATGCCAAGCCCTGATGCCAGAGTGTCATAGTCCGCAGTAAGATCCACAAGAACCAGACCTGCCTCACATCTTCCTTTTTTAACGTACAATCTTAGGAAAACAATATAAAAATGTCGCCGTTCTGGAGCTTCCTGCACAGCAACTGTTGAAGAAGAAGGAAACACGAAATCATCTTTAAATTCAATTATTTCTGGTGTCCCCCAAGGCTCGGTTTTAGGCCCTTTGGTCTTTTTATTATTTATAAATAACTTTACAAATTCAAATTTTATGAAAACTAAACTTTTCGCTGGTGATGCAGTTTTTGTTCAGAGTGACAATAATCTGGGATAATTGTAAAACTCGGTTAATTGTGAAGTAACAAAGGCAATGGATTGGCTAACTGCACACAAACTCTCGTTAAATATTTCCAAAACAAAATATGTGTTAATCACAAATAAACATGCAAGCACAGAATCCTTTGCAATAAATGTAAACGGTAATCGTATTGGAAAGAACTTTGACTTACAAGTACTTTGGTGTAATTGTAGATGAAAAACTAGCTTGGAAAGAGCACTGTAAACAGTTGTGTTGTACTATATCCAAATACGCTGGTGTCATATATAAAGTTAAGCATAATTTTAATAACCAAGCATTACGTATGTTGTATCACAGTTTAATACACTCAAGAGCACAGTGTGGAATTATCACTTGGGGAAGAGCAGCTTCATGTCATCTACAACCAATATCGGTTGTTTTAAATCGCGCCATGAGATGAACAAACACAAATGAACCTGTGACTGGCAAAGTTACTACCATTTATAAAAACGCAGAAAATTCTCCAACTAAAAGATACATACCAGGGGTGGGCGAATTTGCTCAATGGGAGAGTCATTTACAGAAAACCAAAAACACCAGCGAGCCGCAAAATCAGTTTGTAGTGTTGATACAAATACCGTAAACATGCAATTTTTACATAAAATGATCTAAAGTTATTGAAATACAACAAACACATTATTTATCAATTTTAGGTTTCTGTTTGATTTGCCACTCTCCACAAATCTTGACAATACTATGATAAAGCTGTGCGAATTCATTCTCCCATTTGTTAGGGTTGCACGATGGTTTGATTTTACGAACTTCATAACGGAGAATAAAAATTCACAGCAATATGTTGTGCTAAATACAGAAATTAGTGGTGCACTGGTCTTTTAAATTCTGGTAATTGCTGTCTGGAAGCTGCCGCCAGAAGTCAACTGCAGGGTGGCATTGATTGAGATTATTTAAAGCCTTGCATTAAAAAAATATTCAAAGATATTCTTGGATTTCAGTCAGTTTCATTTCTACAGCAGACAAGTTTGTGACAAACGGTTGGCGAACTGGGCAGTCATCACTGGCGACACTGACATTGAATAGATTTACAAGGAAGCATGATTTTAACTCCTGCAGATAGTCAAGTTTGGCTGGGAGCTCCTCCAATAGCCCTTGCAATTTGTTTTTGTATTCTTCCATTCTTTGGTCTGCAATTGCCTCTCATTCTGATACTAGGAAAACGACGGAACGTTTTTGACAATGTCTCTTTGAAAAAAAGTAGCCTAACTTGAGCTTGACGTGCACTGTCTTTGTTATCAAATCGCGTAGGCTTGCTGGTAACTAACTTTACGAACTCGTGTAAACATATTGATAAATGAAACAAACATTAAATACGAGGCGACAACTCGCTATTACTTGAGATATTGCTATTCAGCTGGAACAGCCACACAAAACATGTCGGCGAGCAGAGCGACAGTTTGCCCACCACTGATATATACAATCTTGAAGTAAGCAAATTCATATATAAATACACCAGCTTTCAGCTACGTTTAACAATTATTTTAAACTCATTACAGATGTTCAGCCGTAAATACACGACAAATCAAAACCCGACATTTTGCTCCAAAAGCACATTCAAACTCAGGCAGTAAAATCATAAAATACAGTGCAATAGAAATGTAGTCAAAAATTCCTTTTGAAAGAAAAAATAAACCATGTTTGGTACTTTTTTCAGCGGAATATAAAAAATATGTATTACTCAGCTACTAGAAACATATTTTGTTTTTTTTATTGGTGTACATAAAACAAGTGCATTGATTTATCTGTTTAACGCTGTTACAATGGAAATAGTCGAATCGTGAAGTATCGCAGTTATATCTTACTCAGTTGTTTTCTGGTACACACACTAAAATTGGTCTCATCGAACCCTTGCATGAAGTAGGCAGTGGAATGCCTTTAGTCTACAAACGCAAATCCCACAAACTGCAAGCGAATTTCCGTTCCCATGCACGACTCGTGATATGGACTGAGAATTCTTTGCTGTAATACACGTTTGGAAGCTCAGTTCTCAACCTGCTTAAATTCCGTGACACCATTGCAGTGCTGCACTAGTTTACAACTTTTGACGCATTTCCTCTTTAGTTATCAGAAATTTTTAAATATATGTGAAAATAGGAAATGTGCAATGTGACAACGTTAAACTATTTTCTTCTGGTGATTTGACCGTGCCTGTAACGCATTTTGCTTCAATGAACCACATAACCGCATATTAAACTTTATACTCAGAGCAAGACTTTAACTTAATGCTATAAACTGTTCCCTTTACACTGTAAGTAGCTTCGTGCTTGGGAGGTCTACAGTCTAAATGACCCTTGGTCCTTCGCAGCCTCCCACTCCCCCCATGCATTTTTATATGTTGGTGTACTTGGAGGTCATCGCAGCAAAACATTATAATAATCGAGATGGCGTCATTCATTCCTATGCCTTTTATGCTTGTATTTCATCGAAGTAACCATCAAGCGTATAATTTTCTTGTACCGCCACGTATATATCTTCGTGTTCATTCATGTAATTTTGTGTGCTTTGTCATTGCGATGTATGCTTAAGTCTCGCCCGCTGCGTGTGGGAGTGAAGACATTACACAATGCAGACGTTTACAAAATCATCCTGAGAAAACGCAACAAGGACGCTTTGTTGCGAAACAAGGATATTGAACTAGTTCCTTTTAAAAGAAAGACAATATTTTCCAAACCAACTGGACTGTTGAGAAACTTCACGACGCACTTACACTGGGTTTTCTTTTACACAGGTACATTTTGGCCATTTATCCTGTAATAGTATTAAAACTTGCCGAAACAGTTTTCACTCGCCTAATTTTTCACACATTATGACCGAAATGTCTCAATTTTTTTGGTCATTTCAAAATAAATTCGGTCTATAACCGAAAAATTAGCAAAAAAATAAGCCCAGCACTTACACAGACCGCTGTGGGTTCAGAAATAAAAACCTTTCAGCCCCTTCGTGTAGTTACGAGTTACACGTTTAAATTACGGATTGGCATAATACTTTTCATAATTCGTAAGCCTTCAAATGTCAATTCCCACACATTAATAGCAGCAGCCGTCGATGAACTAAAATTGCTATGAACGCGATGTTGATGACCCAGGCACCGCACGATTAGAGGTAAAGGTTTCTGACCTTACGTTCCATTACAATACTTTTGCGTACGGTACGATTTTCCACAAAAATCTGTCGAAACCCGTTTGGAAAACCAAAAATGTTGGATGTTAGGGATTTTGATATCTCTATTCTCTGGGTTTTTTCACCTCTCATGACCGAGAAAAAACCGTCTGTTGCCCAAGCTTGAAAGCGTGCAGCATCTTTCCACGCTATCTGTGAGCTGACGATTAAACGCGCTGTAAACACTTCAATAGAAGCAATTGAACCAGTCATACTATGAAAACACAAAACGCATTGCAAGAAGTGCAAGCAGACAATCGGAAGAACTATTTTAAGAAAGTGTATAAACGTTTCCGGAGGCAGTTTCACGGATGCGCAATGGCTTCTTTATCATAAAACGGTCTCAGTCTTGACAGTGACGTAATACTGCATACTTTCCTCTTCTTCCTTTCCGTCTTCGCTTCGATGCAGTAGCGATGAATCCGGTTGGAAGTCATTTATTAATTCAATAAGTGGGTTGTCGACGCTCCAACATACACTGCATATACTCTGAAAAAGAAATGCATACTTTTTTGGAACTTACACTGAAGGGTTTCAGGTTTCGGTTTTTGGTAATACAGTACACGAAGCGGCCATCCACAGTATCGCAGGAACGATCTAATGACCACCAACAAAAATACAAATCACATTCTTGTGGTTTTCTAGTATCCGTTTTTTTTATATGTTATCGTGCTGGCGAGTCCCTGCAAAACCACAACGCTTTCTCTATTCGGACATCGAAAGTGGCTTTTCGGGTGGCTCTCGCTCAAAAAACGAGCCGGAAGTACTCTGGAAAGCACTTTATACAAATTCCTTACTGAAATCCGACATGAAATGTTGGACACCATTTTGTAAAACCTAAAAGTTTTCATAAAGATTTTCAGGAAGTTAAATTTCCCGGTTTGCCCTCCTTCGCTGCGGGTCTGAAGCCTAGCATCGATTTCTCGTTACGGCATTTGACGGACCGATCGCGCAGGGTTATGCACACAAACGAACACCCCGCCAATTAAAACAAAACTTACTTAAGAACAAGCAAGCAATCACAAAGCTCACAATGGTGTGCTTAATTTTACAGCAGTTCTGAAAGTAGGGTGGTCATTAAATGCACGAAAAGCCATACCTCTCCGCGGCAAGGAGTGTTGTTGTTCAAACGCAGTCTCCATAAATGCGGCTCTCTTCCGTCGATGAACATCTTGATATCGTTGTATTGAACAGGGAAGGTGAAAGTTCGGTTGAAGTCGACCGGGTTTTCCACGTAGTATTGCAACGCCGACCTGCGCACAGTCCGGATACCGTAAAACCTCTATTTGAGCGCCACCTATAATAGAACGCCACTACAAATTAAGGGTTGAAAAGTAGAGCGCCACCCTCTAATTGAACGCCACTTTGATAATTTCTTCTATTTTGGAAATAGTTACGGCTGAAATCTCTGAAATCTCCTTTCTACCGTGTTTCTCCAAAAATAAGACCTGCCCTAAAAATAAGACCCCGCCTGAATTTCCAGAATGATTTTAATATAAGCCCTACCTTTAAAATAAGACCTAGTCGATAGCGCGAAAGTGCAATGCACGGCGAAAAGAGCTACACCAAATCCGGAAACATGCGAGCACCATCAATGGAAGTTTATTTGAAGTGGATAGTCGATGCTTGGGATCAGCTGCCGAAGGATCTGATCATCAAATCGTTCAAGGGATGCGGACTGGCCAACACTCTAGACGGCTCTGAGGATTGCAAGATCCACTGTTTCAGGTCAGACGGCCCGATTCAGACTGGACAGGAACTTCTCAAGCAAGCGTGGGGCAATACCGACATTACCGGTAAACGTGAACTTATTCAGCAACTTGATATTGATGCGGAAAGTATTGAAAATGACGAGGACGGTTTCAACAGCGACGTTTCACTTGATTTTCACCAGTGAATCTGTGATTACTTACCAGTAATCATCCTGTATTCGTGTCTTTTGATAATTATGTAAATGTGTTGGATGTTTTTTCTTTTCGTTAATAAATTGTATCTCAAAATTCTGACCAGCTAACCGAAAAATAGAGCGCCACCCTCTAATTGAACGTCACCTCTAATAGAACACCACTATAAGGGGAGGGTTGAAAAATAGAGCGCCGTGGCGGTGAAACAAGAGGTTTTACACGGAGAACAAACGATCTGCATTGCAGGCGGGCAGTGTGGTTCAAAATTTCAAGCATTATATTTAGCGTATCAGGCACACAGCACGAAACCTTGCAACGAAAATTTGCTCATTTTGACACAAGCTACAAGTTTCCACAAAGGTGACGCAGTCTAATCAATCCAGCTTTGCCAATAATTTTCATCGCTTTCTTACCACACGCATTGTATCAAGTCCCAATCATCGCAAGTTATGAAAACAGAACCCAGTCAGCTGAGTCCTCGAAAGCTTGCAGCAAACCTAGAGCTTTTAATTGTCATTTTTAAACAAAAACATTTTTACTACTGCATTGAAACCTTGGCAGTTGTACATCGCCCGGAACTGGCCAGGTGTAGAAACAATGCAATACAGACGAGGAGTTGTTTGGAAAGAGCAAACGTTTCATCTATGGCGCTTCGCTGACTCACCTGACGACTGGTAAAACTTTGGCTCTGGGTAGGTTAAGCGATGACGAGCAGTGGACAGCCAGCTCGACCACGTGATGAAGCTTCAGAAGTCCGTCAAACCTGGATAGCAATGTTTCTTCGTCGCTTGCGCCGCTAGGTGACGCAACAAGCCGTTCGACTTGTCTCAGAGTGGATGGATGGTTGTCCAAGAAGAAGGCGAGGTAGTCTCGGCGCAGTTTTTCCACAGCAATCTCCGCAACCAGTTTTATCGGGACAGAACCAGTTAATTGGGGCACGACAGGTTTGCCCTTCAAAAAAATACAAAATGCAAATTTTCCTTCTTTTTCAGAATCGTGACAGAACGCGTTCGTTTCGTGTTCACGAACTGTAAAAATACAAATCATAAAACAACAAAATGCTGCAATCCAACATTTGTGGAAGAAACGATGACATACATGATGCACATTCAGTCCAAAGCATAATCTCGCCCAAACAAATGTCGCTTTATTAGATCTTTAAATAAAGTACTACAATCAGTTACACAAATGCACTCTAGCATTGTCAATAACGCACATTATTCTTTTTGCCTCATACTGTTATGCGTGTCACCACAGAACTTTAGGTTAGGCCATAACAAGTGTCTTTTTAAAAAAAA
>JGI24159J19872_10010108_pt1 | contig 12378 bp, 9 predicted proteins | sample Ectturendosymbi4_FD_19872 | JGI IMG/M metagenome (IMG submission 19872)
GAAAAAATCAGAATTTGAAAATCTGGCTTCAAATAATCCAAATTGGCAACCTGGCTGTTTAGTATCAATGATCCTGTAACTTCTTGTGCTGTCTGGAGGTCCTTTGTTTCGTCACAAAGGGTAACGTATTATGGAAACTAACTTTTTTTCCGATGGTTACTTTGGTGGGGAACATCATAAACATATGAAGCTAATCAAGCCGTTTATACCACATGTTACTGAGTTATCCGTCAGAAAAGGTTTTAAACAGTTGATTTGTAGATCGAAAGAGCAGAAAACGAGATTGCAGGGCTTAGTTAACGTGATGCCAAAATCTGTAATACCATCAGCTCAGAAGCTAAAAATCGCGTGTTTCTAAGGAGAAAGAGCGCAAGGATCTAGCAGTGTTAGGTGATACGCCGTGACTGAATTTCGTTTTCCAGCAGAACTTTCAAGCTGCAACGTTAAAGCACTGGCATTAACCAGAACAAATGAAAATGTAGCCGAAAATCACGATATAAGCTGCGAAGCACCTTTTGCACCCAGCCTGGCTGGCCATATTGACATGTTATTTTCCCGGTGTTTTTGTCTGCAATTTCTGGTTTCTGCTTATTGTTCGGTTGACTGTTGTTTCTTGCCGAGTCACGCTATAATCTGTGAAATATTTTTTCTTAGTAAAAATACACTCCAGGGTTTATGTCATAAACTCTATTCTCGCATCTAACTGTATGTGCTGTTGAGTAAGCACATTCGCGACTACCGGAAAAAGCATACGAAAACAATTTTTGAAAAAGATGGAGTCATAAATTACGTCATAGGGACAGTGCCGGATTACCGATAGTACCAAATGTAGCAATTGCTACGGGCCCCGCGGTCTTCTGCAGTAAATATTATTTAGTACATTATGTATAAGATATTTTTCAATCTAAAAAATCAGTATTTTGCTAAATTTGCCGCGAGTAGAAAGAAAGAATTGAAGATTCTTTTCAATTGAAGATTGTGTCCAGAAATTATTGTTTGATTCTTTTTTGTACAGTTACGTAACAAAAGGCATAAGATTGCGGTCGACAGTGTTGTCATTTTAGCTGATTTGCTGCTAGATCTAGCAGGATCTCACTGTTTGCTGCATAAGGTCCAATATGTCAGTTAGCTTTTCTAGCAGGATTTTACCAAACGGTGGTGTTGCAGCCACAGTTCTGCGTCGTCACGTGCCACCTGAATGGAGAGTCGAACCCGCGACATTCGACGTAACAGCAATAGAGTTTCCCCACTCGATTACGTAGACCAGGGGCCACCAACCTTTTTGAAGCTGCGAGCTACTTCTTGTGTACCGCCTAATGCGAAGGGCTACTAGTTTCATAAACACTTCTGAAATAAAAAGTTTGCTCAATTTGCCTTTAATTATTTTTGTATTGATATTCGTTAATATGAAGACATTGCTCATGTTAATGTTATTTTTAGAAAAGGCCCGCGGACGACCAACGTGATCCTTGCGGGCGACCTGGCGCCCGTGGGCACCACGTTGGTGACCCCTGATGTAGACTCTACTATTGCTGCTACGAAGTCAACGTTATATGTGGCGAATCACCGCGCCACAGCAGGTTTAGCAGGTAACAAATTTCTGACCAAAAATCTGTTTTAACAGTTTTTCAAGATGAAAACTTTTACACCTTCATCAAAAAATATACTTGTTTATGACGTTTTTAATTGGGTAAAACCAGGAAAAAGCACAACCAGCTGCCTGCGGTTATTTGGAATTTTTATTATGATGCAACGAAGCTGTTTCAAGCAGATATTTGTATCATAATAACAAGTAATTAGATAGCTTAGTCAATCTTAAATGATATGTTTTGATTCTACGACACGATATTTTCACGATATTTATGTTTCATAAAACCAAAGCTGCCAAAATTTTGGGCATAGATTCAGAACTTAAAAGTTGGCTCAATGCCTACTCCCTATCCTGCTGACTCAAGAAAAGCCTTTTGCGCAGTTTGCAATAATGCAATCTTGCCGAAACACTGTGAGCTTGAAAGGCATAACTGCTAGCACAAGCACTCAGATAAGACTAAAGAACTTTTAGCATGCTCCATAATGTAACACAAAGTTTTAAGTTACAAAGACCAGACTTAGAAAGCAGTAGGGCTGAAGCTATTCCCAGATTGTTTATCGCTGAGCATTGTTCTGCTGCATAAAAACAGGCAACCATTTGAAAGAGATCGTCAAGAACTATGTGTCATACAAAAAACGAGGTAAGCTGCAGTTACGTGGTTCAAAATGTTGACTGAAAGAAAAGTGTGGTGGTCAAGATCGGTATCTTCAGCCGATGCTCATTGAGAGCAAGTGCAAGACGAATAATTAATATATTGCATAACTTTATAGGATTCTTTTAATCATCTTAAATTTTTTTTAAATGGAACATATTTTTAAACATAATTTCACTGCTTTTAGCAGATTTTAGCTAAAAATTTGTGACAAGACTTTTAGCAGAATCTAGCAGTTTTTTGTGATGCCATTTAGCAGATTTTAGGTCACAACCATCTGGCAACACTGGTGGTCAGCATGATACACTCTGTGTCATTTCGCGATGCGAATTGAAGAGAGCATGCAGAGAAAAAAACTAGTAGCACGGATGCCTTGCCCACACCCTTTGTGTTTCAACAGGTGTTGAGGTGCTTTTTTAACTTAGGGCCCCGCGCTCTTGAAATGCTACGGGCCCCGCGCTACCTTAATCCGGTACTGCATAGGGGCCCTACAGTAAAAATTTCCACGGGCCCCCTACCCTCTAATCCGGCTCTGCTTCCACCCAGTGGAGTGCAGAAGTCTCGTGAAGCCCGCGGGGCGACTGCTTGATTGTATGCCCCCTACCAAAGTCTAGTATTGAGCAGTGGCGTATGGTGGTCGCTGTTACTGGATATACACTGTCTGTGAGTCACAGTATGACGTCATATTCACGTTTGCAAAACAACGCTTTGGCGAAGCTCGTTGATACAACATGTATATCATTCTACACGCACTCTCCTCACTCGTTGTTGTACAATGTGTCACTGTATTGAACTTAAATTATTATCTGCGCTCCCAAGTTAGAAGCAAAACACAGCACTCAAGGCTAAGACAGAGTGGTTCATGAACCATAACTACAAAAATATGTTGCAACACATTAAAACAGGGGACCAGGACACATTTATTGCTACGTCGTCATTGCAGTTCACAACTACCAAAATATAAGGTTGCACATTAAAATCGTTGAGCAAAACACACTCAACGCTACGACACGGCAGTTCACAACTGCAAAAACATCAGGCTGCGCGAATGTCTCGTCGAATAGTAGATGATCAGAGAAGGTATTTGGCTGCGATGGCGGATACCCAATGTTGACAGTTTGAAACTCGCTAAACTACACAAGAATTGAGAATGCGCATAAAGAATGCAAGAACTTTCGTTTTTGATTATGTGGCCGTTATACGTGAACCTACTGGGGGGGGAGACAGGGACGCCGGAGCAGCGGAAGGGTGGGGGTGCAGTAAAAGAGTTGAGGCGCAACGGCAACTTATGAAAAACAAAACAATCGTTACCAATTATATTTGTTTCTGTTCATCAACATGGCTTACCTCAAAAATAATAACATAAATTATCGAAAACTATTGTGAATTTTCTGGGTGGCTGCAATAAATTTGTTTCAAGTCGATCTTGATAAACCATGAAATAACCTATGATACTGTTATGAAAAGGCACTTCCGGCCCCGTTTCCTTCTTTTGAAAGGGCAAGGGGGCAATGCCCAGTGTTCCCTCTAAGAAACGTCTACACTGGCCAAATGTTTGTTTTGTTGTGCACGAAGCGCATGTAACTACGCAACCGTGCAGACACACAAACAGTGAAGCGTTCCCAACGTTAAAATTCCTATGCGATATATATGGTATTAAATTTAGCGTGGTGGAAGTGCGCGCGTATAAGATAGTACTGCGCAAGTTGTGTGGTGGTACTGCGCATTTGCGCACCTTATAAGGACCACTGGCGATGCCCCCACCATGCCCCAGTTCTCCGGCGTCTCTGAGAACAGAACAGATACGGGCTTGTGTGAGCCTTTATGATCAATCCGCCTGAACTGCCAAGCTCGAAGTAATGCACATATTGCAAGCACAGGTGTTCAGCTGTGTTAGCATACACCCAGGATTGCCACATCAAAAACCGAAACGGGAAACTAGTGATGCATCAAAAAGTCAGCTAAATCAGTCAAGTTGAAATGGGACAGTTATTAAATGTGGCTCAGAAAACCAATTGTACGTCCATAATTATCTTTCAATCCCTTTTTATGAATTTCCCTTGATCGCCCGATCTGGAAAAACGTCACGTCACTATCAGTTTGATTGGGCGTGCGCCGCACAACTAAAGTTTAGGTTCGTGGTATTGAAGGATGTGAGAATTTCTGGCATTCGACTACGTAAAAACTAGTGTTGGCAAAAACACAAGTTTTGAAAAATCAAATCCATGCAGCGTGTTTTAGTTGCCTCCTAATAGGAACAATCATCTACTTACAGTATTTTAATTCTTGTAATTTAGCTCTTTGGATGCCCCCTGCCTTGGATGCCCAGGCCGTCCCCACTGCTTTCGCCGCAGCGCGCGTCACATTCCGAGGGCCCGCGGCCGATCGAGTAGCTCATTTTCGTTCCTCGCGTCTTGTGTGACTGAAACGTTACATCACGTATCTTTACGTTAGGCATGGCACGGTCCAAGATTTTTTGAGACCGGCCCGGCCATGTCCCGCAAAATCTAGCCCATTAACGGCCCGTGGACCAAGACCATTTTGTCTTTATCAAGCCAGCCGTGGCCCGCTAAACAATTGTACGGTTTACTTACGTGTTAAAGCGACAGTGATTTGATACATATAAAAGAACAACTAATAATTTTCATGTAACCAGTCTCCACAAAGTCAACATGGTTTCGCTCAGTCAACAAGTGGTTCTCCTAACTCAAAATAATTTTCAAAGTTTTTTCATTACTAACACGCGGTAGCGGCCCGGTGAAATCTAACCTCTAGAAATATCATTAGCGACCTGCTGGTTCAACCTCAGAGGCTCGCTCAAAAGCTGGACGATAAATTAGCGGTCAGTGCTGTCTCTACTTTGCATGACGCCGTCGCGCCTTTAGCGGATGCGAGGAATTTTTAAAAACTGGTTGTAATAGAAGAGTAAAACTGTTCCAAATAAATTCATTAGAACTGCCAAACAACGCATTACCTCCCACAGACTTTGGAATTAGAAAAAACATCTCATGCACCTTGTTTTTCATATAAAGAACACGCAAATAGGCCACAGTGCAATGAGGAAAGGCTCACGACAATTGTAATGGCGTAAGTGTCTTGACAATCGCGCAAGCATTTGGAAGCGGTTGCTGATCGATAGATCTTAAGATATTGTTTTAAAATATTAGGGATCACTTGTTGAAATCCTGGCATGATCCACATTTTAAGACTGACAGGTCTCAACTGTACCACTCTTTGTACGATACGTGATTTATCCTAATATATCTAGTCAAGACGAAGATCTCTGCATAATTTAGCAACAAACACTATGAAACGTTCTGCAAGTTCACTATGATGCTTGTGTCTTTAGGCAACAAAGTCGTTTACTCTTGCAAATTATATTTATAGTCAAAAAACTTTTCAACTTCTTCAGTCACACCCTAACCGCGTTTCAATAGTTTTTGTTGCACAGCATATCCTCGGTGAAGAATCAAGGAGGATCTGTATTTGAATAAAATTTTTCTATTATCTTTTTATTTGAATTAGACACTATTGGAATAGGACTGTAGTACTAAAGATACGTAGCATTGCGTGAGGTCGATTTCCAATTAAAAAATTTGCTGATAGATTCAAACCCTCCACTTTGTGGCGACTAGTTTCATCACATTTTCACATATTCGGCGCCAAAGATCTTTCACCAAAACCACGTTCGTGCCCAGCTGTTTGAACAATTTTGGCGTTTATTTCACCCTTAAAAACAAGCTAAAACGCAGTTTAAACAGAGTGCATAAACATTTATCCCCTTTACTCTGCACTATTATCGGATTCGCGTTGGATTGGGAATCCCATAAATCAATCGGGCGCGACCGTGGGTGCCTCATCGAGCTGCTTGGGCGCGCATTTTCTGAACCATATTCGATTCAGGGAATCCAACCAGCAGGGGTTGTTTGGGGACGTGATAATAAAGGATTCGAGCGGAAAAGAGGTTGGGTGGTTTGTATTGAGTCTTTGGGCAACGTTTTCTGTACTTGTGTGATGCTAAAGCTATCACCGTGGAATAGATTAGCCTGTGTAAGCTATTCTGTAGCAAATTGACCGAATATTTTTTTTAATAGTTTTGTCTGTATAGGTCAACTACATCTAGTTAGGGAAACAATCTGCAAAATTAAATCGGTTAAGCAAACTTAAAAATTATGTGGTAGGTTACGAAGATAAGCTCTTGGGCTGAAGGACTATCACCCCTATACTGATTAATAAAATATTATTACACCTGAGTTTGGTATATTAGAGTGATTCAACCTCTGTGCAAAATATATAGGCTAATATTGGAAGTGGATAACTTCAGTATACACCAAGACCGTAACCAGGGAGGGCTAAGCCCCTTAGAAAATTTTTTGCCCCCTTTGGAAAAATGTGCTGGACATATTTTTAAATATTGGACATAATTCAAAAAATCTGTGCCCACCTCGGGAAACTCTTCGCCCCTCCTGGTGTCCCAAGCTTGTTACGGGCCTGGTATACACTTTGAACTTCATATCCCAATTATGTGGCTATGATTTTCTCGGTTCATAGTGGAACTCATAGAGTAGCATAAAATGTGGTATAAAAGCTCAAGAAATAGGTTACAGTTGCAATGTGGTGAATTGCAGTGGGCTACATGCTGTTCATAGATTACAACTTACAAATAGCCTGTTTACATGGCACATTTCATTGTAGCCTAATTGTGGCTTTTGGTCGATTGTGGCTTTTATTTTCTGTGTCACGCTTAAGAAAGCCACACTCTTATGCGTGACTCAGAAAATAAAAGCCACAATTAGGCCACAATGAAAGGTGCCATGTAAACAGGCTAATATAGTAATCCTCATATTTGAAACTATGTTTTATTGTACTGCAGAGAACAGACTGGTTAATAAACCAGACTGAAATCAACCAAAGGTCTCTGTAGTGTGAAAACAAACTCCAAATTCCTGCCCTGTAGTAGCTGTTCAAATTCTATTGAAGTCACTTGAAGAGTGCAAGTACAATGCGACGCAGTTTTCATGACCTCATCGCCCAGCAGTTCTCTACAATTTTCTCTGCTGGCTGTCAATATTACTGGCTTTTAAATCAAGACAAATTTTAACAGCACTCCACTGCACATTCAATCAAAACCTGGTTGGTAGCAGAGCCGGACTGAAGAGTTGAGGGGCCCGAGGCAATTTTTACTGGAGGGCCCCTATGGCGTAATGCATGACGTCATCGTTTATAAAAGTAATGCTTTCGCTGTATCGCAAGGTTCCCGTTTGTTTTTTTCGGTAGCCGAGAATGCACTTACTCAAATGCACATACAGTTAGCTGTGAGAAGAGAATTCATGATATAAATACTAGAACTACAGTGTATTTTTACTAAGAAAAAATATTTCACAAACTAGGGAGTGACTCGGCAAGAAACAATATTCACCCGAACATTAAAGCAGAAATCAGAGATTACAGATAAAAACACCGAAAAAAGAACATGTCAATATGGCCAGCCAGGCTGAGTGTGAAAGTTTTTTCCAAGCTAGTGTCTTGATTTTCACCTTCATTTTCAGATGCACTTGTTAACGCCACTGCTTGAACATTGCTGCTAGAAAGTTTTGCTAGAAAAAGCGAATCAGGGTTTTAGCAAACACTGCCAGATCCTTGCGCTTTTCATAGCTCCTGATGGCATTACAGATTTCGGCATCGCTCAAGCTAAACATTCTCGTTTGCTGCTCTTTCGTTCTACGATCGGACTGATCAAAAGCTTTACTGACGGACCACGCAGTAACATGTGGTGTAAATCGCTTGAATAACTTCATATGTTTATGATGTAGCACAACGATAATAACCATCGGAAGAAAAGTGCGATTCCACCATACTTTATCGTTTATGACGAAACAAAGCTGCACTTCGCCTGCGGCTACCTCGAGACTTCAATGGAAATTGGGGATCATTGATACCAGTGTTGTCACTTCTGATATTTTAACATGGCATCAGATGTCATGTTCTCAGATGAATTTCTGATGCCTGATGTTTTGGCGACAAATCTGATGTTGACTAGGTGGTTGTTTTTGTTTTTCCACATTTCCTCTCACTTTAGGACGAAAATAAGTAAGATTCATGATTTTTAAGTTCCTTTCATCAATCTCTCACTCTAATAGAGTGGTTCCCAACCTTTTTAGTGTCGTGGACCCTTTTGACGATTTGGCTGAAAGCTGTGGACCCCCTTAAGAAAACCAATTAACACCTTGCTTAGGGTCATGTGACTTAGTCGGTCGAAAGCAGTTTTTAATTTGATTTTATCATTACTTAGAATTAATGGTTGTAATTGATTATTTTAGTAGCTGCAATTAAAGTGCTCTGTTGAGCAGCCATCTCGAAACCTGCGTAAGTTTTGTTTTTTTCTAGTTACGGGGGCAAATGCCCAATCTGGCCCTGCTTTCATGACGCGTAACAAGAGCATTTGCGCAATTTGGCCTTTGGTAACTGTCGTGCAACAAAATGCATATGTGCGCATCTTGGCCTATTGATACTCGTTGAGTAACAAAAGAATATATGATCAATAGGCATGCGTAGTCCACATCACGTGTAACAATTGTGCATGCAGTAGCACTGTATAGGCTACCGCGACATTTTAACTTGTTTGTGAGCTAAACCAGATGGATATTTTGGCTTTGAGGACCTTACAGTATATGGCTAAAAGGTGCAAAAGCATCCTTGAAAATAACATATATTTGCTTTTGTTTCATGTAGAACCGCAAGCTCGGGCAAAGCATGATTTTGATCTTCAACCGACAGCCAACATTTCTTTGTTTTTCTTGACTTTTTAAGGTCTTTACTATGAGTACTTCACATTTTTTTGGTAAATTCATTTTTGTTTTTTTGCAAAATAAAAATTTTTCAAAATCCAACAAGACTGTTTTTCAAGTACGATCAGCTGGTGAATTGCTCAGAAATCGCTGAGTTATTCAAAAACTCGCCTGGGCTTCCTAAAATGTTTCAGTAAACCTCGGTGGTGATGGGACAAAATTCTTGCCAGTTTGGCCTGTTTCCAACAGTTTAAGTGTTCACTCATGGACCTAAGCAGGGGATGCTACGTTCGAGCGGTCTCTACTAGAAAAGGTTATCAGTCGATTTGCATGTAAAAAATCATGAATGTTTCATGAATCTTATCGCGTGACAATTAAAACCTCTAGGTTTGCTAAATTTCTCCAAGCTGTCGAGGAATCAGCCGACTGGGTTCTGCTTATAGGTGTAGCCATGTACCCCCGTTTGGGAACCACTGCCCTAATGTGTGTTTGGTTATCGTTTCAAACTAAAGAAGCTCTCTTCGCTGCATTGAGACTAACACTTTACGTAAATTATAAAAAAAATTTCCATTTAATGGCGATATTTCGCTCTGATTCGGATTCAACGCGGGTAATTGCGCTCTGCTAGGTTTGTTAATAGAAGCATTTAGCTTATATGAAACCGTAGCGCAAAAATTTGACGTTATGTTATATTCAAAAGGCAACAATATGATGTTAACGAGACTGACCTCAGTGGCAACATTGATTGAAACTAAACAGCAGTCAGCAACCACTAGCTTTAGCACGCAAATATTAAAATTTTCGCGACATTCGTCCAGTAGGCATGATGCACGAGTAGAGAGTCATACTCATGCCAAAAACACGATTATTAAGAAAACGTCACCAGCGAAATCAAATATATTTGCGTTGAACAAAACCAAAAATGCTTATAGGCTATTCAGCAGCGATTACTGAAACTGGCAGACAGACAAACTTGTATAGACTCCAAATGGATTGAAAAAATGTGATGGGAATAGACTGATTTTCATGAAATTGCATAAACCTACAAGCACACATTTTCATTTTTAGGAGAATCTCACAAGCAGGAGCGTGCAGAAGTCTGGTGATGCCCAAGACAACTGCTTGATTACATGAGCCTCTACTGATATCTAATATTGAGGAATGTGAGAAATACAGGCATTTGAATACGTAAAGACAAGTGTTGACAAAAAAACAAGTTCAGAAAAATTAAATAAATTTTTTTCAAAGAGTATTTTTGTTTTCAGTATGTTAGTCTTTAATAACAAGTTCAATTTTGTAGGCCTGGGCCTGAAAAATATGCTTAATGAAGTTCTTTTAGTAATTGGTATGCACTGAGGAACTGGATCTTGAATATTGCATTTTACGCATGCAAATACGATTCAGCTAGGCCCAGCCAAAAAAAGATGGAAGGCTTCTTGCGATCATGACAGGTGATAGTTAACTATTTTTCTAGTACAGTAGAATTTGTCTAATTCGTCACCTCAAGGGGATTAAAAAAAAGTGACGATTTAGGATTTTAGGCGAAGTGACGAATTATGCAAATAGGTGAAAACTCCAACCAGTGGTGTACGCACAAAATGTCCGAGGGGGCGGCCATAGTTTCGTCACAATCGTGTGACGTCACAAATCAATTTTAGGGAAAGTGCCGAAGGCACGACCATTCTAGCGGGGGGCGGGGACATGCCCCCGGAACATTTTGCAAAATTACACCGAAAAATACGCATTTTTTTACATTCTAGAAGCAAGTTTTAGTATAATGTTTTTACGCAACTTATTAGCCGGTGAGACAGAAAACTGAACTTTTGTTGTCTGAGGCTCATGAAATAAACCTATGTGCGTGCTTGGATGTTATAAGTTTTGGACATGCATCGCTTATCAAAGACACTTATTGAAGTTTTTGGGCTCAAATCTCACCCCAGCCGAAGCTTTTTTTGGTGTTCATTGTTACCTGTAATAAGTTACTTAACAGCCACGTGTGAAGCAATTTTTTCAGTGAAAGAATGAAATTGTAAAATGAAAATCAAGCAGAGTAAACGTACAGTAGTCATATAAAATTGCGTAGTGCGTAAAACAAAGTCAGTTTATTGTAAATTGAGGCGACGGTTCCTTTTCGCAAATTGGTCAATCGCTTGACTATATTCAAGTTTAATGTCCTTGTTTATATATGAAAGAGCCAATGCATTGAGCCGATTTTCTTGCATGCTCGTACGTAAGTACGTTTTGATCAGCTTTACGGCGCTAAATGACCGTTCGNCCGTTGCCGTTGTAATTGGCAACGTTGCGACAATTTACAGCAATGTTTCAGTGATCGGATACGTCCCAAGTTGCCTCGCAGTTTTGAGAGGGTCAAGGACATTCCCTGNACGGCGATCTGACGGATGTCGAGCCCAGNAAGCTTTCCAGNGCTTCAGCTCGGCTTCGAAGCACTCGGTGCCTTCCCGGAGAAAACATTCGTACGCCTCCTCAGCTGCGGTTCTCAAGTTGTTTATTTTAGCGTCGATGACGCAAGCAGGTAGCAAGCTGCTTAGGCCTTCAGCAGTCGCAGTGTGCGCAGTGAACCTCTCGCGAAGTTGCTCTAAACAAACGTCCAAGTATGGATAGTACATCGACCATCTGTAATACTCTTCAGCGCTATCAGCCGGATAGTTTTCACGGTTTCGTTGGCGAGCGTTGATTCTTGGTATCTTGACGGTTCCACCATGCTGTTGCTCAGCATTTTCGAGGATTTTCTTGAAAATTTCATACGCATTCCCTGCAGTGTAGTAATGCAGTCACGAACGCTCTCACTCGCGTTGTGAATGTCTTGAGTTGCTCCTTGTAATCGCACAGATAGTTCAGTTCAGTTTATTTCCTCATCCCGACCAAGCACAGAATACTTCATCAGGAATACAGGGACAGGAAGCGACGGCCGTAGGGGGGTAGGGGCTTCGTGACTTCCAAAACTGACACGATAACTTCAAGAGCCACAACAAACGCATCGTTGAGAGAAGCAGAAAATAGCAACGCTCTTCCACTGGCATCACCAGTCCACGACGCGATGTTATCTAAAGAAGCACATACAGCTGGCAGAAGTTGTTTGAAGACACGTACTGCTTCCTGCTTTTCAACACACCGTGTAGCGCAGTGCTGCTTCAGACGGATGTTGAGAGACTCCTTGCATTTCTGTTGGATTGCTTCTTGGAGATTTCTTGTTCTCTTGCTTGAATCGTGATAGAAAACGGCAATTTCGTTCAGCAGTGTGACTGCTTTTTTGATCCCGGTTACCTGACCTGCTTTCATTAAGCGTATATTTAAAGAATGTGATAGCAGTGCACGTACATTGCTGT
>JGI24159J19872_10010111_pt1 | contig 12377 bp, 11 predicted proteins | sample Ectturendosymbi4_FD_19872 | JGI IMG/M metagenome (IMG submission 19872)
CACGCGATAAAAAGAGCGTAACAGTTCACGAAAAATCAAGAAAGGCCGAGCCTTCCAACGTACATTGGAAGCGTGCAATGAAGCTAATTTTTCTTTGTTCCAAACACAACTTCTTTGATGGTGGGACAGTTCGTCAATTCTTCCTTTCCTGTCTCGTAGTTCTTTCAGTAAATGTCAACATTTGCGGAAAACAGTAGTGGCAGTAGTGTAGTGGCTAGTCAAGCCATTTACACCACATGTTATTGCGTATTTGCGTGGTACGTCAGAAAAGGTTTTTCATCAAGCGATTTGTAGAACGAACGAGCAGAATACGAGATTGCAGTGTTTAGCTAGGGCGATGCCAAAATCTGTAATGCCATCAGCAGCTAAAAATAGCAAAGTTTCTAAGAAGAAAAAGCGCAAGAATCTGGCAGTGTTGGCTAAAACGCCGCGACTGAAACGTTTTTTTCCTGCTAAGCGTTTAAGCAGCAACGTTAAAACAGTGGCGTTAACCAGAGCACCTGAAAATGTAGGTGAAAATCAGGCCCGAAACTACGGAGGCGCAAGAGGGTGAACCGCCCCTAAATAATATTTATCCCCCGCTGCGAAAATGTGTTGCACACAATTGAAAAGTATTGGACGTAGTTTATAAAATTTGAGCCCCTCTCAGAAAATTATTCGCCCCTCTGATGTCCCAAGCTGGTTACTGACCTGGTGAAACTCACGACACAAGCTTCGAAGCACCTTTCACACTCAGACTGGCTGGCCATATTGATATGTTATTTTTCCGGTGTATTTGTTTGTAATCTCTGGTTTCTGTTTATTGTTCGGGTGTATGTTGTTTTTTGCCGAGTCACTCTTTAGCCTGTGGAAATGTTTTTCCTAGTAAGAATACACTGTAGTGTTTATATCATAAACTCTCTTCGCAGCTAACGCTATGTACAGTTGAGTACCGTATTTATTCGATTGTAAGCCGCGGCGTATAGAGTTTTTTCATCGTTTCATGAGGCTTTCACAGGCCAGTCGCCAGGATTTCGCAACAGGGGGGGCCAAAAACCACAAGGGAGTCATATTTTTTTAAATACAATATTGGATGTATGCAGCAACCGGGGACCAAACATTAAATTGGGGCACCACTGACCCCCCCAGCTGGCGACGGCCCTGGGCTTACATTCAAGGGCGGCTTACCGTTTTTATTTCTTTACTTTATCAAAAGATATAGATGACGCTCAGTCTTTCCTTGGCTACGTTTTGTCGAACTCTTCTTTCGCATTCGATTTTCTTCAGCATCACGGGCACATCCGTCACAGGAAGGATTATGATAAACAGAAAGCAGTTATAGGCTAGTGATGTAAGTGTAAGCATCATTAATAGCAGGGTTGCCAATTAAACGGGTAAGGCATGAGTACGCGAACGTCCCGAATGCATCTCATCATAGGCTTAGATAACCTATGTTTAAGCGCGGTTTACAATCAAGGGCACCTCACATTAATTTTTAACACCATTTCGTGCGGCTTACAAAGGCGGTTAAAAACGGAGTTAATACGGCAGGCACATAATCGACTACTGGGAAAAGCAAACGAGAACGTTGCGAATCAGCGAAAACAAATTTTACAAACGATGACGTCATGGAATATGTCATAGGGGCCCTCCAGTGAAAATTGCGCCGGGCTCNCCTATCTTTTAATCCGGCTCTGCTGACTACTCTNGGTCAATTAAACGTGGCGATGCTATTGCCATTCATTCTCGGAGATCATCTAAACGGAAATTTATGCCTGACATTTNACCATTTTAAAAGATTCCNTTGTCANTATGCTTGCTTAAACTCATTGATTTGGCTTGTNATTGGTAGATCCAAAAAAATAAATATGCAATTGTGTTCATGCAATACCATTTCATCATTTTGTAAACACCGCCTAAGCTCAGTTTGTCACTATAGTGGGTGCATCATAGCAGGAAAACTAGACCTGATAGAGAAAAACTGACTGCAGTTTTGAAGTCAGCACCCCAAAAACATTTGAAACATCTTTGGCACCAAGAAAAAAAAATTTTTGTCGGCCAGTGATTAATAACCGTACCCTGCACCTGTTGCTGTTGCCCATTGGAGAACAGTTAGTCAGTGTAGCACTAAGACCTGAGTGTGTACTGTGCTGCAGTGAAGTTTTACTGGAATGCCTACGTCGCTTTGAAAGAAACTGGTAAAATTTTATAAATCCATTGTTGTGATGCAGTGCCCGTACACAGGATAGGTGCCCGCACATGGCCATTGAAAACGTATAAGCCTGACAAGCAGTTAAACCGCTCAGTGACACAAGACATTGAAGTGCGGTCGATGAGTTCGATAATAATTCCAGCGACAACAAACACCAGCGATGCTTTGCAAACTTTTCAAGAAGCGACATTGCAAACCGCGCACGCGAACCCCTTGAAGCACTGTATGCCTCCGACCCTGCCAACCTGTTGCTTTTATGCGTTTGTTGACGCTCGGAAAGGTTGACTCAACCTCTTTGTTCGCAGGGATTTGGAGGAGGTCCTCGGCGCTCAGGTGTTCGTCGACAAAATACTCGAGCACGTGCCAACCAGTGATCAGGATCAAGTGAAGTGAGTTTCTGTGGATCCGTTGTTAGATCTGCCGTGGATCGTTGTTAGATTTATTTTGGATCCGTTGTTAGATTTGTTTTGGATCCATTGTTAGATTGGCTTTGGATCCGTTGTTAGATTTGCCGTGGATTCGTTGTCAGATCTAATGTTGATCCGTTCTTTGATTTGTTTTGGATCCGTTGTTAGATCTTCCGTGGATCCGCTGTTATATTTGTTTTTGATCCGTTGTTAGACCTGCCGTGGATCCGTTGTTAGATCTGCGGTGCATCCGTTGTTAGATCTGCCGTGGATCCGTTGTTAGATCAACGTTTAAGCTGGCAGCTGATTCCACAACCAGCTCAACTGGTTTGCAGGGTTGCAAAGTTCAGACCCGACATCTGTCTCCGCCATCTTAAAACCGCTCGCGCTTCGAGCATTGGATCGATTCCGCCCCGCTCGTTTTCTTGTGTCGCTAAAATCGATCTTGTGGAGAAGAGAAACAGCAACTTGATCGTCGCGGTTGATCGCAGCCGTCGTGCTTGATTTACGGCGTCGCGTGATCTTCGCTCATCGCCAGAATGTGTGGGAACGCGCCATCAGCCGGTTCTCAGATTAAATTGCTGTGGTGGAGTTAACTCGCTATACATGTGGGAAACGCTGCTGTTTGTGGTTAAACGCCAACTACAGTTCCGTGCGTAACGCGTGCCAAGCGACTTGCCTCCATTCGCGTGAAGCGCCAAAATCTCGTGCGTTCTTACCGAAATTTTTAAGTTTCAAACATTTAATCGCGATCTATCGCGCATGACAGCAAATCATCGCATGCGGACAAACAGGTCAGGTCCAATAATTCTCCCTGCCTGTCTGCAACAAACGAACTCATTCGAGTAACTACTCTCCGCACGTGAAAGCAGCAAGGAATCTATCTGTAAATTTTTAATAGGAAATCGGTTTTACGTAACACTACGCATCGTCAGCCCTTGAGTCTTATCCAACGAGACTTTGCTTAAGACATGTCCTCAGTTGTAAAAATTCCCGACCTGTGTATAACAACCGCACAAATTCGCTTATGCATATTGTCCTGGCGAACAGAAGTCGTTTGTCGATGGCCTTGCTTGTCTTAACGCTGCCGTTCTTACAACTGCAGGTCGGAAATCTATGTCCACGCGAAGTACTTCAACACATCGGAATTGATGCCGCAATCCGAAATTAACAGGTGCTCATTATTCTTCTGATGCAAATCTCATTTGCGTTCCACCTTCCAACGTTCGGAAATTCATTCTCGGCGATTTGCGTTGTAGGTTTCTCCAGTTTATTTCAGAAAAACAACCATGACCTACCAACTGATTTCAGACAAATACGTTGTACAATGGTTCGACAATAATAACCCACGACCAACCACGTACCTTAAAACCTACGCTGCCTCATCTCAATTCGATCGTATGTAATGTTGTTGTTACATTTTAAATTTTATAATCACGTTCAAAAGGGTTTCCAAAGCTTAAACGAAAATGCTCGATTTGACGGTCCCCGGAACGCCGTAATTCTATTTTTTTTAATTTTGTTACCAAGTACAGTATATCCGATCCTCTAATCACATGTCACCAAAATAAAATCCATGTGTTTCGCATTTCGAGTTGTACCAGATGGTTTATGATAAGTGATTTGTGACAATTGTTTAAGTCGACGTGTGAAAAAGTTAAGATGAAGCGGATGGCAATATAGTGGTTAATTAGATGTTGTTTTTCATAAACCTGGCTGCTTAAAGACTTTTCACTGGAATATTATATATATGCCTGTATTTCCATTCCATCTCAAAGAAATGCTAGGTACTCACAATGCTAAGTGTGTGTAAAAATCACATAGGTTTGGTGCGGCCGCATGCGGCCGTGCACATATAAATCAAAATGTCAGTTATGCGCATTAATTCAAACTGAACGAATTCAAACCGTATTAATCAAAACTGGCTGTGCATTAATTTAAACTATTTTTTGCTGTATGAAGGTTCTTTGCAGAAATACCGCCAAACAGACGTGTGGAAGTGGGCTAGGCTCAGTGTGTTGAAGCAGAACTGAAGAAATACAAAAAATAAAAATATCTTGAACTGGCTGACGGCCGTAATTCATAAAAATAAACGTGATGCGGCCGGCAACAGCAAAAAGGTTGTGAACCCCTGTTCTATGCCATGCTATTCAACTGACGTTTCGCACAGACTTCAGTACCACTGACTAGGGGAGCGCCACTAACATCAAAGGCTTTTCTTTTTAAGGTATAGAAACAAAAGATATTATCCTGACCTAAATTCAGAAAGAAGCCTTGGTTTTTTTTTATACGCAGTTGATGCCATGTAAGGCCATTGAATGTTATCGTTGAAGAGTGTGCAAACATCTGCGTGACAACAATTAAATTCCTGTGCTCATGCGCCACCCAATCATCACCCCAAAGCTACTGTGATGATTGGATGCACGAGCCCCAGCTCTTGAGGTTCAAATTCGACGCGTGCCTTTTTCTGGTTTAGGCAATAAAANTTTTGATAAGTAGCGATCATTAACAAGCCGCCTGCCACCAGGTTTCAGTGCCTNTCTTCGACGCGGACCCATCGATTTTCTGCGAATACAGGCNATTTGCAGTCAGCGGCAGTTATTGAATTTTGACAAAGCGCACGCGGGGTGCCCCTCTTTTCCAGCGTGCGGCTTCTACGCTNGTGNAAAATGTAGGCGAAAAGGGGGCATCAGCGGTCGGTCCTGCTTGGCTGTCTTGACTACATACCTGTGCACAACGGAGGTTTGAGTTGCTGAGTAGTCCGGAGCAGATTGCATCGCATTTTCCTTCGCATGAGCTTTCATTACATATTGGTGTCTTATCGGATAGAACCGGTTGTAGCCGGTTTGCTCAGTTCACCGCAGTGTAACGCAAAAATAACGCAGCTATGGCACCCTGCTCGGCACGAAGTGAATGGCAGTAATTGAGTTGCGGCTTACCTCGCACTGCAGGAAACTGAACGAGCTCGAGAGCATCACTTTCCTAACCACGTACGGCATCATCGGCGTGGGAGGTGGTGATGGACCCCCCCCGGACAAGGCCGAAGATTACTTGACCGCCGGCCTGATCATTGCCTGTTGCGTCATCGTTGTCGTCATCATCATCTTCGTCATAGCGATCCTTGTCATGCGCCGAAAGTAAGTGGCCGCGTGAAATAATACGCAGGGGACTTCGAGACGTTGCTTTTGCTGAGATACAGTTGAAATAATCAGTTTAGAAAACGAGGCCAAAACGCCTACAAACCAAAGTGGAAATGTTGTCCTTACGTGTTCTTCGTCGTAGACTGTCGACAAAATCTTCAACTGCGCGCTACGATTTAAAAGATTGGACCGAGTTCACCAGAAAATTGTCAGAATGCGCTGCTTTGACTGAATCAACAAGAGTTTGCGCATTTCTGCCAATTTTTGCCTTTGGAAGAGCAACTATACACCTACTAATGATTCTTTGTTTTGATTGCAAAAGATTGTTGCGAATTAGATTTTGTGTATGCCGATAGCTCGAGCTAAATTGGGGTAAGTTTGCTGGACTGGGCATGTCTCAAGAGTCAGGAATATGCGAGGCTTAGGCATAGTAATCCTTGAAGTGCGTCTACAAGGCAACTAAAATGAAAAACCAGATGTCCAACATTTTTTTTTTTGAGCCCGATGCACTTATCTGTTGGCGGCCTACATCACCGTGCGGCCCCGTTCACGCTGTGTCGGAAATCAAACTAGAAACCTCCCTCAACTACCGTCGCTTCTTTATGGAAAGGGATAAAATGCGTAGAATCTATAGTAGGTGCGCACTGAGCTCGAGCTCACTCAACGATGCGTTGAAACAGGCCTGGTTGTACCGGTTACGATAATAAATATGAGATTCGCCGTGTTTTTGTTGTTTTTTTGTCCTGTTTTCAAATCTTCATTATTTGAACGCAATCCTTTGCTGCGCAGATTCAATCGCGATATTTTGGTGGCCAAGGCGGGCCTGGAAGCGGCAAAAGACATTCTGGAAATGAAGACGGGCGATGGCAACTCGGGTGTTCCCACGTCCAACAAGTTCGCCGGAAAGTAAGTTTCCGTCGTCGCTTGAAATCAAAGCATGAAATTTTGCGCAGAACCTGAGCCGCCAACGTACAATACTGCAGAACCGATTTCTTAGAAAGAACGCCACTGATATGTGTAAAAAGCAAAACGTTATTGCAACGTGCTGTCGACGTTGGGCAGGCGCGAACCCACTACAACCAGTTTGGAAGTGAATGCACGCCATAGTCTAAGTCTTAGGTATTGGTTCCCAAACGCCCCGCGACACCAACCGGCGTCCCTGGTCGTGCCAGGTGGGCCGCAGCACTGGTGAGAAACATTGATCAAGCACTTTAAGCCTTGCAATGGTGCTCCGAGCTGCTGGTTGACTTGGCAAGGGTGCCGCGAGAAAAAAAAGAGTGAGAACCACTGGTCTGAAGTATTAATCGCTGCGTGCGCCTTCAAGCAAATACATTTCTCAACCAGCGAGAATCCACTGTTCGACGAGGTGGGCGACAGCAAGATGACGTTCGATTTCATTTCGAGCGAAACGAACGACAACGACTCGATCGACGATAACGAAGTCGACAGCCCCGACAGCGCCATCAGTGTCGAGAACGAGGTATGTTCGCTTGAACGCGCGCGTGCNGNGTCANCGGGCGAGACAANGGGCGTTTCACCACATAACAGCTTTTGCAATAATTGTTAACGATTAATCCACTTTGATGAGGGACTACTGTNGTTTGGTTTTGCGTTAATAACCAGCCAGCTTTTCACCGGCAGCGCTTTCTGGNAAATAGCGAAGCGCTTCTTACACAAGCGTCCATTTCGCTCGCAACATACCGCCAGCGTTAGTTGAAATTTTGCGATTGAAACTCGGTGCCGCTCGGTGAGTTCTACTCCAAAGGCAGCATAGTGCTAGGTTCATGTTTTTTTGGAACAGCGTGATAGCATCAGAGTAACTCGTGCCTTCGTCTTTGCGTCAGTTGAAAACTTTGCAGTGACCACCTTGTTGCCAGGAAGACGATTCCCGCAATGCAGAGTTTACTTTCAAACCGCAATCCTGTGCACAGTTGAACGCTTTCGCTTATCATCGACCGGAGTCGTCACAGCGAGCTCATCTCAAATGTGTGCCATGCAACACGATTGTTTGAAAGGGATCGCTTTTCGCAAGTTTGTTCGTTTCGTTCAAGAGCTGCTCTCTCCAGCACTGTGCCTTTGAATCAGTCAGTGTGGTTCTTATCGAAGAGACAGTGGAAGATAAAATTTGAACGCTGCAAACGCCACGGAACAGATCACAGGCGTAACCTGGGAGCGGCGAAGGGGCTATTTCTAGCAAGTCTTGTCCTTTTGTGCTTTGAGAGGCATGAGAGGCAGTGTTCCCAACCAAATACTGTTGCTCGCTTAAAAGCAAAAATATTTGGCCTCTCACAAAAGGCTGGCTATACTTTGCTGAAACAGATTTAAACGTCAAGGACAAGCGAGACTACCATTCGCAACGTCAGCCAGTCCTCCGCAAAGTTTCACGACACTGCCACAGAAAACTTGTGAGTAGGACAGCGTTGCCAGGCAACGTAAACAGAGCTTGAAAAGTCACTCAAAATGCAAACTGACAGGACACAAGCCACAGCAATGCAGGAGAAAAGCACACACTGTCTAGTCGTCAAACGGTGATAAACAGAAATGTCCCCGTGGGGTGAGCACCCTCATAAATTTATGTGCTCCGATTCACCCCCTCTCCTAGTCGTACGTAAACAAGGTTGCTTTTGAACGTGCGCAATAGGTTTCTACTCCCCTGTAGGCAGGGGCGTGCAGAGTTGGGGACGACGGCCCCGGGCGTCCAATGCGGGGACATCCAAATAGTTAAATTAAAAAAGTTAAAATGCTGCAACTCGATGCTACTTCGCATTGTAAGGCTACTAACACATCCTTTGTGGATTTAATTTTTCGAAACATTCCTTTTTGTAAACACTAGTTTTTACATATTTCAAATTCCTGTATTTCTCACATTTCTCAATATTAGAACTTGGTAGGGGGCATAAAGACAAGCAATTACACCGGGCATCACCAGACCACCACACGCCCCTACCCGTAGGCCGCTGCCTCCCGGTCGCTTTGTTTGGACCCACCGCTTGTGTTGACTAGTGCGCTCACGAAGCGAACCTGTTGCTGCTCAGGACCAAGCGGTCATGGACGACGATCAGGACTTGGACGCCGGAGCGTTCGAGATCGACTTCGGCAACACTCAGAACGACAACGCCAAGCTGGCCGCCGCGCTCAACGCCGCCCACAAAGAGGGGGAGAACTTGACTTTCCTTTTCGATGAAGTCGATGACGCCACGATGATGTAGATGCGTGTGCGTTTGTAGCGTGCGCTAGGAAAGTGTGAACAACATTCTCGTTTTGTCTGTAAGTAACGTAATTTTTTGTATTTTCTTCTTCACAGATGCTCGTTAAAGCAAGCGCTTGCGTTTTGCGTGTGATTCATCGCTGCCTTAGCTCCAACGCTGTAGTGCTTTTGATTGCTGCTGCTGCCGCTCGATAGGTGTTGCTGCGCGCCTGTTAACAATCGATTAATTGTTGTTAATTAACACTGTTCAACGAAACTAGGTGCTTCAGTGTTAATTTACTTCGTCAGAGAAGGGTGCTTTCCTGTGTTTTTTTGACCGTGCATTCCAACCTGAACGCTGCTGTTTCTTGTTGTGGCTGTTCCGAACTGTGGATCTTTTCGTCAGTGCTGATTGTTAAGCTGTTAGTAAGCACTTTTAGTATTTAATGTGCGACTATCACGCAACAGCCCTAGATGTATAGCAGTCTCAGTGGGCGGTTTAGCCAACTCACTGCTGTGTCCAAAGAAAGAAGTACTACAAATCATCTTCGCAAATAAAACAGGCTCTTAGAAAAAATACTCCTCTCTGAGTTAAAAATTTGCTCACCTTCCGCATATAAAAAATTTTTTTTTTGAGAAAAATTGTATTTGAATTCCGATTAGACCGTTGCGCCCGTGAAGCCGCTTTGTTTCTCTCGGTGTCTATGGTGCGCAAATGTGCGGTCGAAAATAAGTCGATGATCTTCTGCCATTTTCCGCTCTGCTTGCGAAAGTTCGTTCTCTTTCATAATTTCGCCGCAATCATGTCGATATGTAGAACCTGCTCGCTTCGTTTTTACCAGGTACTCGTTACTGGATCGCTGTACTGTGAAGGATTTTTATCGGGCTCGTACTCGTTCGACAGCCGTCAATCAAAAGTGTTAATCGCGATTCTACTGTGCTGCCTGCAATTGATCTTTTTGTTTGTTTTGTATTGTGATTTGCGGCACTTGGCCTCCATCGTGTTTTTAACATGACCCTTAATTAAACCGTGTACTTCATGAAGCATCTCTTTTGTTTTTCTTCTTCCCGTCGCTGAACTTAAGTTCCAGGTCACCTGATGNCATATGCGTTTAAAACTGTGGTTTAGTTTGTGCNGAGACGAGAAACTAAAATTTAGTGTTCAGTTCAGTTTATTTCTGCATCCCGACCAAGCACAGAATACTCAATCAGGAATTCAGGGACAAGAAGCGACGGCCGTAGCTGTTGTTAAGTCACTGCCCACACATTGTGCGTTCTAAATTTTAGTTGCTCGTTTTGTAGTGCGTGCCAAAAGAAAGCAAACGAATCAACCAAGTTCTTGAGAATGTTAAACTAGCTGAGAAACCAGGTGAGCGACGTAAGATTTACAGCTTTTTGCCCAGGAAGTCTTAAAACTCTCACCGCCTAAGCAAGTACACAGGTGAATGTCGAGCATGAATACGTGAAGTTCAATGAACGGGCTTCATGGCAGTGTTTTTCGGGCGTTCACACTCGTGACCAGTGATGTGTTCAAGGGGAGGCGAGAGAGGCACTTGCCACGCCCCCCTCAATTGATGGGCCCCCTCGAGGTGTTTCACGCGTAGATTTTCCTCAGTATTGGTAAAACACTTACTATCAACTCATAAAATATATTCCGAAGCAGATCGTACTACAGTAGACCTCGGTTAATCCGGAGTCGATTTGATCGACGATTTTTTAGGCGAAGATCCGGATCATCCGAAGATGGTTTCTAGACTGGCAACATCTACTGTAAGTATTGAGATATCGGTGACAAGCACTCAATTTGAACATATTTACGACCCAACAGCAGACTATCGCAGAAACAAAACGAATTTATTGATGTATTTACAATGGTATATTGGATTAGTAACCGCCACATCCAGGCAGTTATTAACAATCTTAAGTTCATAATTTTAGATTACTTGGCTGCGAAGAATTCTGAGATTTTGTACTGACGCAGAGATTTCTACGACCGGTCCATAAGCAGTTCCCCTACTTGGAAGGTAATGTCCTCCAGACATCTCACCGCGTACAATATACTCATGGATAATGCTTTCAACACTCATCAATAGACTGAAACCGTGGTGCGGCGGCGTGTCTTGAGCGTCAGTTCGACATAAATGTTATGCCCGTGTGTGACGTAATAATCAGTGGCGTATGTAGAGTGTGGCAGGCACGGCACGTGCCATGGGCGCCACTTCGTCGGGGGCGCAAAAATTGCATGGAAAAAATGAAAATCTTTATTTACAGATTCTTGAACTCTTATTTGTGCTCCATACATTCATAAATTGCAAAGCTGCATCAACACAGCGCCCTTCAGAGCCGTCGCCAGCGGGGGACCAATGGCACTTGGTCTACCGGTTGCTGCATACATCCAATATTGTATTTTAAAAATGTGTCCCCCCTTGTGATTTCTGCTCCCCCTGCTGCGAAATCCTGGCGCCCTTAGGTTATGCATTAAGTCAGTNGTGTTGCGCCAGCACCGCCATGCATTATGACAAAACTGTGGTGTTGTGACAAAACACGNCGCTTTTCGCTNAACAATACACTGACTTGAAATATGTCATTTATATTGAAATGACTGACTAACAATTCGGTCTGACAAGTCAATGTCACAAAACAACAATTTTGTATATCATGTTTAAGAAAGAAAAAACCTATCTGGCCTGGTATTATCCAACAACCAGTCAAAGCAGGCTCACGTAGAACAGGCGTGAAGACTGCAAGGCCTGGTGTAGACTACAGACCACATTAAAAGAGCTAGAGTGCTCCAGCTAGTCTAGACTACAGATCACAGTAGGCCTACACTCAGTGGTGAGTTTAAGGTTGGGGGGGCTCGAGGCAAGACTAAAAAGTGGGCTCCTCTGATGACGTCATCATACTCAGCCAACCGTGATAAGCACTTTTGATCAAGCCTAAGACACTGTAGGATACGTTCCTGAGACTACGGCATGACTGACATAGCAGAAGGAGAAAATGCAAAGGGTGTTCATGATGCACAACTTTGAAAACACTGAGAGTTGGGAAGACACGGCTGGCAACACATGAAACTTAGGTAGATACAAGTTGGGATCATCCCCACTTCATTATCTTAGTGCCATACTTCTCTACATTCACCATCAATAAATTACAAAGTTTACCACTTTCAATGTTTCACACTTTACTCCTTTGAAAAAATGCTTGGTAGTTGGTATCCTAAATTTGTTTATATTCATGTTTTTATGGGAATCCACGAAACCATGAACAACAACCAAGAAGATTTAAAATACTAAACTTGTTTTAAATTTCATCCTTTCAACTACAAGAACATAGCATGCAAATGTAATGTAATGTAATTGTAATGGTTTATTGTTTCATATGACTCAGCCAACAAGCAGAAGCGTCATAAAAGCCATCGCATGCAGTAAGCCAATCGTTAGCGAACATTAGAG
>JGI24159J19872_10010112_pt1 | contig 12377 bp, 9 predicted proteins | sample Ectturendosymbi4_FD_19872 | JGI IMG/M metagenome (IMG submission 19872)
CAAAATGCATGTGCCAGTGTGCCCATACGTATTGTATCGTATTCGTATACTGTGATTGTACCATGTACAGTACTGTACGATGTTCGTATAAATGTAGCCTGTAAAACACTTTCCAAGTACTTTATACAAGTATTGTCATTTGTAACACTGGTCCATATTACACAAACCGCCACCAGGTTGGTCCAAATTACACACTGCATTCACGAAACTAACTTAAAAATTTTGCTACCTCAGCCAGTCAGCTAAAATTCGATGTTAAGGTCAATGCTGCAACAGATGACAGAAGAGTTCTAAGAATCTGGCATTAAAAACGAGGGCTTGGTCCAGATCAAAGTCATTATAACCAGTCACGACTTTGGTCCATATTGCACACTACACTAACCCAAATTACACGGATCACCACCAAGTGAATATACACTGAATACACTGTATTGAAAATATTTTGACTGTTAAGGATTTTTGAGCAACTTGCGCTTGCCCTGCAAAACAGAGTTTCCCCTAAAATTTTTCACTGTATTGAATATATTTCGTACCATTCAGGATTTGAGCAACTCTGCGCTTGCCCTGAAAACGAGTTTGCCCTGAAAATTTCACTGTATTGAATATACTTTTTACATTCAGGATTTTTGAGCAGCTTGCGCTTGCCCTGAAAAGCACAGAGTGCCCTGAAATCACTGTATTGAATATACATTTTTTACAGTGACGTGCGGTGAGGTTCGTGACTGGGGAGGCACTGTCTCTTTCAAAGCCAAATTTGCGAGTATATGAATTGAATGGAGTACCATAACTTCACCATTCAACTGGCTGCTTGCAGAATGACTTTTGCTTATGCTTTCTGTCCCATATCATAATTTGTTACATGCACATAGGTACAGAGGCGATTATAGATTTTGAAAAAAAGGAAAATATAGGAGAGCCAAGCTGAAGTGACTTGTCACTTATTTCTTTAACGGCTTTACTGAAAAGTTGAAACAGTCTTAAAACCTATGCATACGTTTACAGTGCATACCGTGATCCAATCGAGAAGCAGACCATCAATATGATCGGCAGCTGCAGAGAGCTTCAATGAAATATGCAAAGTAAAAGCACGACTGCGCGCAGGGCTGCAGATCACTATTGCGCAACAACACGCACCAATTCACTTCTACCTCCACCTAAAATTAAATCGAACCGGAGGTTCAACGCACTGGCGCAGGAAGTACAAACCACGTTCGATATGAAGCACAAAAAGCGACTGATTCACTACAAGGATACCATGCGGTCACAAGAAGCAATCAGAAGCAATACGGAGCACATTTGCACGACTACATTCATTCGTAGGCGTATCTTAAGGGTCCTCCCATTTTGTTACTAGAAGATGACCGCCTGCCTTTACACGGACAGCATCACCGGGTGCTTCATTCGCCCCCAAACGCACACCCACACTTGGAAGCTTGAATGAACCAACTATGTCAACACGTCTGCACCCAGTGCGGCAGGTTAACGCCGCGCACTGGTGCGCAGCAACACCAACCAATTTACTTCACAAACTGACCAAATAATACTGGCTGTACACCATGTAAAATAAACAAACATGAATAAATGGAAAAAGGAGCGACAACTAAAAAAATATAGCAGCGGCTCGTCTGTCATCACTCACACCACCAAATCCCTGGAACGCTTCCTTCACTTCACAAGCCACCGCGCTTTTAGCCACATATTGGCAGAGATCTGAGCTTTGTTTGTGACATNCGTTGACTCGTTTACTTCTGCAGCAACAAATGGGGCTGCACTTATCTCCTTTATATCATATCTAATTGCATCACCAATTGCTTCAATTAAATCGTCCTGCATTATGCTTAAGCCAGAAAACAAAGTAGATGTCTCTAAATGTCTAGATAATCTTTCATCTTTCGCAGCAAGAGCATGTAAAAGTTCCACATAGTTGCCACGATTAGAGGTCGAACTCTCGTCGTTACTACGCAATGGTAATTGCTGTTTGGCTGGGAAGCAATTTACATTAATGAGGTCTTTCAAAATGTCTCGGTTTTCCCTTACCTCAGCATTGTGAATGCTGATATTTGGTCTCCGCTGTTCGTTCAAAGCCAAAGTCTATCCTTGTGCTTTCAAAAGTTTTTAAAGCAATGTGATTTTGAATGTGATTTGCTGACCTTGCATGTCTGCTGAGGCTTCCTGGTAGATATTTCATGTCACAAATCCTGCTGTAGTAAGGGTTGCCAGATGGACGGTAATTTACTGGTTGACTTTAGGAAGTTGCGGGTCGTGTGAAGATAAATTTCTTTGACGCATTAGATATAAATGAATATTGAAAGGGGAAATGTGGGAAATCAGTTCTTGGTGAGTTCAGTTCTGGTGTCTCTACAGTATATGAAGTAACAAAGGGACTCGGTCAGATTTTGAGGGTCCGGTTTTGCCCGGCCCACCCCGGCGGGGGGACGGAGGGCCGTTCCTCCGGCTCTGATTAAAAGTGTATACAAACATTACACTGTAGCTGACATGAAGTTTACAGAGCTGACATAAAGGTAATTGCACGGCAAGCGCTCACCAACACAGTTTGTGACAAACTGCTCAATGCGATGCGAAAGCCACCCGGTGAGAGGAGGCACAACCAGTCGCTGCCTCCCTTCATGACTTTCCCCTAACTTGAAAAAGAAATACGCAAATTCAGATGTGTTGACTATGAAAATTATTAGAATCATACAATAATTGCACCTTTTCAACACGAAAGAACAAATGTTTATTCAATTTGTTATTTTGGATCCCTAATTCGTTTTCCACATTTCATGATTATGGTAGAGGAGGCACTCCCTCCTTTGCCTCCCCTGACGGCACGTCACTGATTTTTTATCATTCAAAATTTTGAACAAATTGCGCTTGCCCTGAAAAACAGAGTTTGCCCTAAACTTTTCACTGTATTGAAATATACTTTTTACAGTACATACAGGATTTTTGGGAAAATTGCGCTTGCCCTGAAAAACAGAGTTTATCCTGAAATTCTCACTGTATTGAATATATTTTTTACCATTCAGGATTTTTGAGCAACTTTGCGCTTGCCCTGATAAAAAGAGTGTGCGTTGAAATTTTTCACTGTATTGAATATACTTTTTACATTGAGGATTTTTGAGCAACTTGCGCTTGCCCTGAAAAAAAGAGTGTGCCCTGAATTTGTATTGAATATATAGTTTTTATCATTCAGAATTTTGAACAACTTGCGCTTGCCCTGAAAATTTTCACTGCATTGAAATATTTTTTATCTTTCAGTATTTTTGAGCAACTTGCGCTTGCTCTGAAATCAGAATTTGCCTTGAAATTTTTAACTGTATTAAATATACTTCTTACATTCAGGATTTTTGAGCAACTTGCGCTTCACTGAAAAACATAGTGTGCCTGAGTTTTTCACTGTATTGAATATACTTTTTGCATTCAGGATTTTTGAGCAACGTGCGCTTTCCCCAAAAACAGACTGTGCCCTGAATACATTGTATTGAATATATATTTTTTATTATCCAGAATTTTCAACAACTTGCGCTTGCCCTGAAAAACAGAGTTTGCCCTGAATTTATGAAGCCTGGGGGCTGCCGCCGCCTCTCCCGCCCCCCCGCCTCGTACGCCACTGGGCACAAGCAAATAGTGTTGCAAATGTTCAGCTGAATTAAAATGAAATTTAAAGAACAAAAAATGCAGAATGCCTGCGAAAATCGAAGCTCACCATGATCCATCTTTAGATGAGGAAATTTTAGGAATGAGTCCCAGAAATAATGAACAGTACATTAACAAGACAAAGTTATCGAGAAGATTCAGCTATTTTCGATTGAAAAGTACGAACATCAATGAAAAGAGAAAAGCTATTAGCACTTGAAGTCCCGAAAAGTCAAATTTTGCCCATTTTGGCTGAAACATAACTGGCCATAACTCGCCAGCCGACATAGGTAGAGAGCTGTTCCAACCCTCCAAAGAAGCGGAAAGTCCTGTAATTTAGATTTTTTTTGATTGGGAATTTTGGGTTTGAACTTTTGTTGGGGGGACAGCGCAATTTAGGCACATCAAGGATTTTTTGGTGGAGTCATCAGAGTTTGAGAAAAAAATTCAAGGGATAATTTTTTATTCTTTTTTTTTTAAATAAACTAGGCAAAAATCCGCATCTTTAGAGTCCTTGAATGGTCTTCTAGCGATATTGGTTGGCAAGTTTCGGGACTTAGGGTTAAAACAGCAATGTCTTTGTGAAGCCACAGCCCACAACTTAACATTTCCCAATTTTCTGGGACGATTTTGCTTGTATGTGCAAGTTTTACGCAAACAGCAAACATTAGGCCTACTAACGTTTTCATTATTGGCATGGGCGTCGGAAGGATTTTTTCCAGGGGGGTACCACTAGGGGATTTTTCCCAAATTTTTCCATGGGGGGCCAAAAGTGGTGAAATTTGTTTTTCCCACTCGAAATTAAGAAAACAACCTATTTTGCTGAAATTTTCAAAATCCCCCTGCCCTCCCTTTCCGATTCCCATGATCATTGGTGCAAGTTAAATCATCTTTGGTGAGCTTCTGTACTATTCCTAAAAGTCTGCTTAGCTTAGAGTGATTGTAGTTAAAATGCACATTTAAAATGCTGCGAGCCTATGGGGTTTTTAGGAGAAGGTTGAAGGAAATTCACGTATAAGTAATGCTTTGTATAAGTAACTTTTGCCCCACTTCATTATCTCAATACCGTGATTTAAAGTAGTAAAGGTGTCACCACCATAAAAGGATTTTTAAGCAGTGGCGTAGCCAGCACAAATGTTTTAGGGGGCCATAATGCTTGACTTTAGGCGTGCAACAGTATTTTTGTTTGGGTGTATTTGTTTTGGGACGCCGCTTCTAAATGCACAAAATGACTAGATATGCTAAAAATTGGGGGGCATGCCCCCTGGACTCCTCCAGCTACGCCTATGTTTCTAAGATGAGGAAGTTACAGGATGGAGTGCGTAAAATAGGCCTTCACTCCAGAGTTATGGAAGTTTGTTTCTATCCCAACTGCGAAGACATGAGAAAGTTCAGCTAATTATTTGCGATTCAAATCAAATGCTTTTAGGTAGGCCTACTTAGCCCAAATTGCCATCAGTGTTTTTGTATCGGAAATTGAAGTCTTTGTAAAAAATATTTTTGTCAAGTCACCTCATTCCCGATGTTNATGGCGTAAAANTGGTTTTAGGTATGTTTTTTACCACTTAGAGCAGATAAACTGTAAAAATTTTAAAAATCAACTTTTTGGGCATTAAGATANTTTTCGGAAGAACACTTTAGCAGTCTAAGTTTTTCGCCCACACGCCAATCTTACTGAAATAGAACAAGTTCTATTTCAGTAAGATTGTGCGACTGAAGATGCGCATTATTACGTGAAATCGATTTCCTATTGAAAATATTTGCTCATGGATTCAAGTGCTTCACATTTGTGAAGAGTGGTTATGCTACTTGAACGTAGACTTGTGCAAGTTTGAATCATCGTAGGAAGATGAAAGCAGAGCTAAGTCGGCTGATTCCTCGAAAGCTTAGAGCAAGTCTGCAGCTTTAATGGTCAGCAACCACTTAAAAGAAATATCAGATCGGGATTGTGTGATATATTTATATTATTGCGTTGACATCTCAATACAGCTTTGTCCTCTGTCGTCGAATATTTGTCGAGTGTTTCATGCAGCGTCGAGGTTTTCAGCCTGCGTGGAATCTGCGTTGGCGAGTGCGATCAGTGAAGCATAGCAATGGGCGTTACAGTTTTTCGTCGGCCGCCATCTTGTACTGTATGAAGTTCAAGCTCCTTGCTAGGTGAATAACAAGGCAAGGTAAAACGATGTTGTCGTAAGTGACAGAAACTGTAGTTCAGGTGAGAATGGGTAGGGATGTGGAAAGCATATGTGGAACGACAACTTGATCAAGAAATAGGGAACTGTGGATCTTGATGCCAGAAAGCGTATCGGTTTGCTGTGTAACTGTCAACTGTGTTGTTCTGTGTTGTTTTCTATTATTTTTTATAGGACCGTAATTTGGATCGACGCAAGAAGAGCCGGCACTGACTTCTCATTTACAGTACTATTGTATTACAGTAGCTGAGTACGGAAGATACTGTGAGATAGGCATAGACATTTACTGTGAGGTTTTCTGTTATTGCTGTAGTGTGTGTGTGTGTGGAGGCTACTACTCTAGCACTACTGCACTGATTTCCATGGGAAAAAAAGCATATATTGATATTGTACCGCATGGCCTGTTGGTTGTCAGAATTTCCTGAGCGACAGTGTTGCAGGTGACAGATACTGTCAGAATTGTAGCACAACAATGAATATCAGTGGCTGTACTAGTACAGTAGCAGGAAACCAGTGTGGATTCTGTGGCAAAGGGGTTTGCATGATTTTTTGATTTGGACTTCACTTTGTTGTTCAAAATTTAAATGGTGCAATATAAATATTGAAGATTTTAGTCAGTGAATGTGTCATGCTTCTGCGTAAATCATCACACTCCATTTTTCAACACAGGAAAAGTATGCCTTACTAGTTGCCAACCAATGCAATCATTAAATAGAACTAAATTACAACAGAGAAGTTGTTCTATAAGTGTAATGTTATCATTACTGCACTGTTCCATGTCTTATAACCTGTGCTTTATGAGGCAGGGTGCAATGCAGAAACCGGAGGGAATGCTGCCCAGCAGGATTCATTGCCAATGGTGCCAAATGACGGACGTTCTAGTCCTCCTTCTGTTTGCTGCATACTAGAACCTCTGCTATTTAGCACTGTGGGCAACGAACCCATGTTGCCAGCATATTGGTCTATGTGCAAGTTTGATCTGATTGTAACCATCCTCAGTCAAGTGTATTAACCAATGTTGCTGCTCACCACTTGCCTATTTTCAGTGAATAATAGCTATTGCCTTCTGACCGTTTGCATTTTCTGAAAGCATTGTTGCCTTCTAAATTTTGCACCTTCTGTAAGACCCCCTGCTGGGCAATATTGTTTTGCTCCCCTTTTTAGCTATCCTGACTACCGCATGGCTTGTGGTGAAATCACAGCATTGTGACATATCTCACTTTGCTTGAAACTCATAAAGCCTTTTAACTTCTGTTGTCGCTTCTCTCACCTATGCAGATGCCTAACCTGTTTGTCTGTACATGCCTCAACAGTCTCAACTCCTTACCAATTGCACATGCCTAAAACCATCATATCAGTTATACATTTTTGCTATAGAGTATATATTGGTGTTTCTTTTTGGAAGTGTCTAGACAGGCCACAACTATGCAAGGAAGGTCAACCGCTAGAGTAGGTAGCCGGCACCCATGTGATTCAGTGCATGGTTGTGTATGGTTAATTAGGCATAGTCACCACAAACAGAAAGCAGGTTCAGACTTTTTTTATATAATAATATGGTAAACATACTAAGTAGAGTGGTGGTTTTGGCAGTGATGCCTACACTAGGACCCCAGATGGTGTTGCAAAGTATAATTTTGGGGTTGCAAAACAAATTGGCTTGACAAATGAGATAAAAGTTTTTGTAAACTTTATAAGAAAATTCAAAGTAGGCCTGCAGTGGATCCATTTCTACTGCATTTTTAGGAGCGATTCCGCGTTTCATGCTGTCAATGTTTATTCAGATGTCTGCCTGAGCTATCAAATGATTATACTCCGCCAAACACAACAAATTATGCGTTGTAATTTCATGATTGTTTTAACGTACTGACCAAAATTGACCTTGTTGCATTCATTTCAACACGAAGGCATGCTGGTATTTAAATCTGTGGGTCTAGGCTAGGGGTGGGTAAACTTTTTGTACGGAGGGCTACATTTGAAAAAAATGTTGCAGCCGAGGGCTGCACACTCTCATTGCAAAGTAGGAAAATTTATACAGTGTGTAAATAACCACATATTCATTTTAGAAACAATTTTTGTATTCCACACTCAGGTACGTTTAATGCTGTTTATACAGTTATAGTTAAAACTGAAACATTTACTATTTTCATAAAATTCTAAGTTTTTGTGAAAATAGTAAATGTTTCATAAAATTCTTCAGCAGCAATAAAACGTTATAATAAATACCAATTGTTGCGATCGGAAAGCCTGAGTGGCACATGCGCAAAGCTTCACACTGTGGCAGCAAGCAACAATAGAGTTCACATGCCATGATCACTCTCCGCGTACGCTAGTCATTACGTTCAGTTGTTCACAAGTTAATATCAGCAGAGCTTCCATGCCACGATCACTCTTTTATTGCTTGTTCAACTTAAACTTCTCTTTCAAATCATTATTTCCTTGCAAGTCCAACAGTTCCAGCTGTATATCCTCAGGAGCTGAATCAACTTGTGTAGTGAATGGAGGGCTGAGGATATTAAACTGCGGTTCCAGGTTCTTAAAGTCTAGGAACCTTCTGTCGATTCGACAGCCAAGGTATCCAACTGAACTTTATACTTTGCTGCAAGTTTACTAGAAATGTTTGCTTTCAGCAAAGGAAAATGACAAAATCTGTTGTTACCAGCTTGCCTGGAGAACAATGACAGCTTCATTTGGAATGATTTAACATGCACATACATCTCGTGTGCAAATATACCATTGCTATAAAGTTTTACATTCAACTTGTTCAACTTTTCCATAATATCAATGGCAAACTTGAAGTCCAGCCTCTACTCTTCATCAACAGTGCTGGTACTAAACTCACGCTGAATGCTTTTCATTTCCAGGAACATCACGATTTCTTCTAGCTCCCACACTCTCAATACCTTGCCCAGGCTCAGCCAGAAGACACGGCTGTGGCAAACGACATCCAAATGTTCAGTTTCTAAATCTTCCAGCAATGCGTGGAACTGCCTGTGATTAAGCCCCTGGCTCTGATAAGATTGACAGCATTGACAATTGAATCAGTAACATGCTTGATGTTCAGTGCACTTTTACACAGACTTTCTTGGTGGATGACGCAGTGAAGAGGTATGAGGGCATGGCTAGGATGTTCTGCTTTGATCTTGTCATTCATCAACTTTGGCAGCCCTACATTTTTTCCTGTCAAAGCACAAGCTCCATCAGTTGTTACACTTGCCATTTTATTCCACTCCAACCCAGTTGTTGCAATGCAGTTTTCAACAGCATGAAACAGGTCCTTACCATTTGTGTTTTTTAGGGACTTGACACGAAGTATCTCTATTCAGTCAGTTGAAAATTAGCATCCATTCCCTATATAAATACCAACAACTGTGCAGTGTCTTGTACATCAGTGCTTTCATCCAATGCAAGCAAATACCACAAAAACTGCTTGCTTGTATCCTCCAGTTGGCTCATGAGATTGTCACTTATTTTTTCAACACGTCTAACCACAGTTCTCCTCAATAAGGCAATGCTATCCATTTCGGTTTTGAGTTCTGGACACATGATGCTAGCTACGTCAGACATGCATTCTTTGATAAACTCACCATCTAAAAATGGTTTGTTCCTATTTGCAAGTTCGTATGAAACCATAAAACTGGCTTCGGTTGCAGCATCTTGTATGATCGACTGTTTGGTGAAAACACTCTGTTGTTTCTTCAGCGTGTTCACTAGCTCTTGGCATTTTCGTTTTCTTCACTGGGGAAATTTTGTCCAAAGTTCGCGTGCTTGGTTTGATTATGTCTTTTTAAATTGCATTCCTTGAAAACAGCCACGGACTCATGGCACAACAAGCAAACTTGTTTATTCCCAACTTTCGTGAAATGGTATTCAACAGTCCATTCCTCATTGAAAACATGACATTCGTCTTCAGTCTTGCACTTCTTATCAGCACTCATTGTTCAAATAGAGTAAAAATATAAATCTTTTATTTTTTAACAAAATTTCTGTCGAAGTCATGAATGTTAAACTGTGCGTCTCAAATAGCAATGAAAAGCTATTTGCAGGAAAGCGGAAGTGCTATTTTGATTACTTACAGTTTTGATTTAGTAAAAAGATTCGTCAGAAAGTTTTGCAAATATTTTGTCATATGACTTATTTAATTAAAACAATAAGTGATGCGTGGGAGTTTTTGGAAGGGCTGGCGGGCTGCATGAAATGGTCTCATGCATGCGGGCCAAAGTTTGCCCACCCCTGGTCTAGGCTAACTGCTTTGAGAGCACACTGAGTGAAGCTTTATACACAGTTCCAGAAGTACTTGAAAGTTGATTCAGGCAAAGTTGGATCTGTAAACCATACGCAATTAAAATTTCATGAGGCCACACTCTTGCCATTACAAACACAGAATAATTTTGCAGAGTTGTTTACTGACAAAAGTTTCCAACTGGACTTTTCAAATTAGAGTTCATGTGATTTTTTGATCACAAGAAATGAATACCCAGTCATTTTCCATCTAGCCATTGAAATACTCGTAACCGTTTGTATAACCAATTTTTGTGTAATGCAGATTTCTCAAAATTGATAATCATCAAGTCCAAAAACCAATGCGTTTTGAAAAGTGTCGAGAATGTGTTCCTGTGTTGGCTATTTGTATCAATCTACAAATGGTTGATCTGTCTAAAAATTGTCAAGTGCATCCATCCCATTAGTTGTGCTTAAACGTTTATAAACTGAATTGTTTTTATTTTAATTTCTTTCACCTTGCTGTTTCCATTACATAGTTGTTTCATTACTGTATTCATGGGTTTTGTGCATTTGTATGATTTTGCCATGGACAAAGATTGTAATGGGATGTTCACACATATCATTAAAATCTAGGCCAGTGTTTCTCAAACTTTTTTATTCCATCGCCCCCTTCTCACTCCCGACACGCCGTTTTCGTCCCCCAAGCCTGTAAAGCAAACACAAGGTAGTAAATTTAAAGAATTTTATTCAAAGAAAGTATAAAATAGCTGAACCAAACCATTGAAAAGCTGAACTAAGGAATTGTAGGGGGTCATTTTAGCTCATGTTGCCTAGCCTAGGGCCCAACCGCTAGGCCACAGTGTTTTGCTGAAGTTTTCATTGGAAACTAGGCTGGAGTCTGAGTCTTTTGAGCCTTTGATCAACTTCCTAGCATTTCTGGTTCAAAAGTTATGATCTAAATTAAACAAATTAATTAGTTAGCTAATTAGTCAAATATTTTTACTAGTTCAGATCATAACTTTTGAACCTGAAACCCCAGCAGGTCATCGAAAGTATCAAAAGACTCGGATTGTAGCCTAGTTTCCAGTAAAAACTTCAGCGAAATACTACCACCTAATGGTTGGCGCCCAGGGCCAGGCAAGGTGGCCTAAAAGTCCTCCACTTATGATGTCACTCACAAAAAACCCGGCCTCCAAGGGGGCAATAGGGGGTGAAACAACACAAAGGGGGCGAAAATGCTCAACCACTACTATTATGACTTGTTAATTGCTTGCAAATTTCTATTTACTATGATAAATCGTTGGAGGTTGTTGCTAAAACAATTTATCCATTGAATTTTTACTCTGGATTGTCTATACGTCCGCTACAGTGGGGATTATTTCGGGACTGCAGAGCCATCGTAAAAATGACACAGCTCCGGCGCCAGAGGTCTTCTTTTCATGAACATGGCTCCAACTCTGGTTTTCGTGAGTGTGGCTCCAGCTTCTGGTCGTTTTCACACATTGTTATTTTGGTTGTCTTGGTGTGCCTCAAGTTGAATAGAAAATGAGATATATCAAGTACAAAAATCTAAGAGACTATACCAAACCTTTTGAGTAATTTAATCTGGTAGTTTTTTTACAAGTAGCGCTCTTATCATGAGGAAATCAGCGAAAAACAAAAATCACTAATTCCAGATAACAATAATATAAACAATTTCTGGAAAGGCAGTCGCTGGTTTTGCCGGCAATGCCTGGGGACCTTTTGTTATTTCTTACGACCAGACTCAATAAAATGGTTGTTCGGGAAACTACATTTGCATCTGAGCATTTAAAAACAGACCAGTTCCAACTGACCGAGTGTTTTGCACTTGTTGCATGCTTTGCCTGTTGCAGTCTTGGCGATTCCACCTAGGAGCGCTGCCTGGGCAAACCATGTAAAGAGCGCAAAATACTGTATTTTCCGGGGTATAAGTCTATTCTGGAGATAAGTCGACCTAAATTTCTGGCCCTAAAAACTAGAATTTCAAGCTATACTCGCCGTATAAGTCGACATCCTTTCTGCTAGACTAACAGTATTTCAAGATTTACCATATTATTGCAGGTATTTTCAAGTAAAGAGATGCTAAATATTGTTTTTAAATTTTTTACCAACTATGGCTCCTGCATACGATGATGTGCTGATGGGACTTAAAGATGCGGAAACGTTAGAACTGTTTAAATCGGACGATGAGGAAGATGAATTTGATAGATTTTAATTGTAGTGTAAATATGTAGTGTATATGTATAAATATTTCTCAATAAAAATAATTTTTCAATGTACCCTGAAAGTCTACTCGGCATATAA
>JGI24159J19872_10010115_pt1 | contig 12373 bp, 6 predicted proteins | sample Ectturendosymbi4_FD_19872 | JGI IMG/M metagenome (IMG submission 19872)
TCAACAGCTTGATATAAGAATTCGGTAACTCTTTCTTTTTAGTTTTCGAGTCTTTGTTCGTTTTCGCTGGGTAGATTTTTTTGATTAACAGGAGTTTCAGAAGCGGGCAGCACGGACGTGCAGATTGTTTAGTGCGCGTCTTTAAGTGCCTTGCTCAAGCGTACAGCAGCGATAACACAAGCAGGTTTAGGGAGTCAGATCATACGATCCGGAACCGTCACCTTTAAAACATTGCGTTGCGCCATCAATGTCGCGTACATGTTTGCATCAGTAAAAGTTATTACCGTAAAATTTTTTGTCTGGGAGAACACAACACGCAAGTAACTACAACCCTTTGAGTTAACAAACAAGGCAGCTACAGAATTTGTCTATAATGGCACCTCTAGGAGATTGCATGAAGAACGTTATTGCCGGCGGCATTAACTCAGTGGTAAAGTGTCCGCCTCCCAGTTGGAAGGTTTGGCGGTCGATCCATAGCCACTGAGTGAATTGCCGTAGCGCTCCTTGGGAAAGAGCGTTCACATCAACCGCCTCGGCAAGAAGTGGAATTCAGGCTTAGGACTGCCGCGAATTGCCGTCACGAAAATTAACAACAAAAAAACGTTATTGACGAACTGACNTCATAAGCGAATTGAAATGCATTTGAAAGATGCCATCCCGACCAAACAAAATGTAACTTAGTGGGCGAATTGACGTTACANAGGAAGCCGTTATAAACGAATTCAACTGTATAGAACAGATTTACATAACGGTTTTCAGACCCCATTTTCAGGCCCCGGTTTTCATGCCCCCCGAATTGGGGCGGTTTCAGGCCTCATTCGGATTAAACTAAAAAGTTAGTTTCAGGGCAAATAGTCCTTTTTTAGGGCAAATTGTTATTTTCAGGGCAAATTTTTTCCGCCCCTTCAGTAAAATGCCTTCCCGTACGCCTGTGGACACTAGGGCCCGGGGAATGAACGTACGCACGCTATATTTTTCTGTAATCAAGCCCAAAACTACTAGTGTATGCCAGTTGCAAGTATAACCATGAATCTTAGCTTGGCAGCTGTTTTGTCTGTATATTGGGTTTATTGTACAAACAAGCTATGCAAATTTCGATGAGGACCGCAGAAGCTAAGGGGCCCGATATCGGTCTTCGTACCCCCTGGTAAAATTTCTCTCAGAGGCCCTGATCGTTCTACAGCTACAGGGTTTGTTTTAAACATTTAATAAAACCAAAAATTTTTTTAACAAACTGCATGACACATTTTCTGGGCACAAGCAAATTTGGAAGAAACAAAAAAATTGGGGGATGACTAACCCCGGGCCTGTACTTACCTCGGTAAGCTGACAGTTAATGTCGACAACCGGCACAGCGTACGTTTCAGTGCATTCGAGATCCTGGTATCTGCTGGCGTCGATTTCTGAAAGAAATGTGTTTTGGTTAAAGACATTCATTGTTAATGGGTGTTTGACCAGAATATTTTCACTGAACATTCAACAGCCAAATGTTGGCGACTCGCAAGCGTTTTATCAGGCACACATTTCGCACCCCCCACCCCCCCGTCAACACGACAGTTGCATCTCAGCACATGGTACCACAGTAGACCGTTGTTCAGGTGTCAGGCACATTAAAGCAGATTAGCGTATGTCACATATTAGTTGCTCCGTAAGTGCAAATGCAGATTAAACAAGAATTATTGCAACGGGGTTTTAAAGTCGTGGGACAACACCTGCTCAAGAGAACATGGCTGGGCTAAGCGCCCCGCACGTAACCAATCCCCACAAACGCAAGTTTTAGTTTCTCCAATAAACTCATTTTGCATTTCATGGTATGCTTTGATCCCACTAAAACAAGCCTGAAAGACCCCATCAACTTACGCTCTTCATACGACGCGCGCTCGTAAAGTTGCGCTCGTTTCGTAAGTGCTCTGGCACGCGTTTTATTCGTGCTATAGGAACAAAAGTAATGATTGTTTGTACGACCTAGCTCGCTGACAGTAACGAACGACTGCAACGCGCAGAAAAGTTTTCGCATCTGCACCCCTTGCCGCACCTCGGTCGTTCCTTCGGTTCCCGTCGGCGTCGCCGCAAAGGCCGGAAATCTGGCCGGCGAAATTGTTCAGATTGATCATGATCTCATTTCTGCCGTCGAACAAGATCGCGACCTCGTCACCCAGCAGGCTCAGATACCGAAAACCGTTCATCTTACTGACGAATAGCGGCCCTTCCCACAAGTCCATGCTGCACAAGACACCACAAGTAAGGAGAACGAAAGTCAATGCATCCAGCTAATATTCAAAGTCAAATTTTCTTAGGTTTTCGAGAAACAAAATTAAAATGAAAAACCAGGGAAATGGTCAACCCACAAACCTATATTTCATGCGAGTGAAATCTTAGATCTGCTTAAGATGCTTATTTAACCTGCCCAGTTAAACTACAAGAAAATTATGAAAAGGAGGGCAGCATTTTGCAAGACATTGATACCTCAACGCTTTGAAAAAGGCAGGCTTTGATCAGTTTGTTGGTGTGACGTAATAATTGTCGATAAACAATGCCAGCGGCTTTTCAAATGTGGCTACTAAGGCTACTAAGTACCACAATCCTGACAACATTTGTCAAAGACACATTTTAAATTGACTAACGTCGAATGAGGTAAAGAGCAAAGTCTGTGGGCGGGAACAGCTTAATGTGAAACGTCTGTTTAAGAGCTTTGAGAATTTTTCCGATGTGTTCTCTGCACCTTTCTGAGGATGTTATTTGCTCAAACAGTAAATCAACACATGAAATACCCATATTTTTGTCTAACTGGTACTTTCTAAAAATCATAGTAGCAACATTTCCCTTGGCCAAGCTGATTGTTACCCCTGGTAACAGATTTAGACGCTTTTGCGACGAAAGCAGATGTCCATGAACTGGAGTTGGCTGTTGGTGAAAAATACAATTATTTGCTCTCGTCGCCCTTGTTAGAAAAACACCGAGCACTGCGCGTGTGTGCGGCAGCCCTGGGGAGGAGGGGGCGATCATCGAAATGCTGCCAGAGATATGTAGAAGCGCGTTCTTGCAGAGGCGAGGTCGAACCTCAACGGAGGAGTGTAACGTTAGGAAGCAACCAAGACAAGCTCGGTTCTCATAAAAAATTTTTCCAAACAATAACGCTACGAATCAAAGCGTTTTTCAAGATTTTAGCAAAACATAGTGCGCAATGAACATGCGCGTAAAGCAGGAGATGTTGCATGCGTACGTACGACGCGACGAAACCCCGGAAGCAATACTGAACACACTTCGATTGTCGCAATAAGCAGATGCAAACTCTTAAACTCGTCCGCTGAGGTCGGGCCGTTGCGCTGTTAGCGTACCACAAGTGGGCGACAAAAGCAAACGGGAAAATTTTGTCTCCAAAGCTTCTTCGCGCAAGCCCCTTATTGTAAGCAGCTTACTCTCTTCCGCCATTAACCGTTGTTCCGTTCCAGAATTCGACTGAGACATCGTCGCCTCGCATTGTGATCACGTGATCGCCGTCCTCGATCACGACCGACTTCAGGCAGCCATCGCTGTGCTTGCACTCCGGGTCGCGCAGAACGACGATCTGCGCAACAACAACGCCGACGTCAAATATCAGGACATTTGTAAGTTTCTTTGGTTATCTTAAAACACAAACTGCAATTTATTCCTTGGACCACCCGCACTCCAACTCATGGCGACTCGAACCGGTACTCGAAACAGCTACGTGTACTGTTAACTCATCATTAACCAAAAGACTCGCCTTGAAATGTGGCAAGTGACTTTCCATAACAACGTAGCTGCACGTTCCACTGTGCTCGTACACCAGCCCATCAAACGTGAGGACCGACGCCTTGCCGTACACAGAGCAAAATGGGACGAAAAATGGCCAATGCGTCCCGAAGTTGCCATCCTCCACGGCGAATTTAAAGTCGAACTTCTCTGTTCGCCAAAGAAAAACAGTCAAAAACCTCGCCTCTCGATGCAGCTGTTGCAAGGAAAAAAAAGTGTAGAAAAAACATTCATAATCGCAGCTTCTGCACCGGTTCAGCTTTTCGAAGTTGTATCAATGAAAATCTCAAGATCCATCGGTAAATAAACAATTACATCACAATTGTGACACAAATGACGCGCACAGACGTAACACTTGGTTCGGGGGTCATGCGAACAACGTCACGGCTTTCTAAACAGCTGACTTATTGCTCTGACAAAAACATTGTAATATTTCATTTTTTTCACATCGAAAGCCATTTGAAGACAAAAAGTTTGATTTGAATTTAACACGATACACCTACTGCAGCAGGAAGATGCTCAATGAATTTCAAACAGCTTAAATATTTTAATATTTGCACTAATTTGACATCGTCGATGAAACATGTTTTTGTGTTAGTACTTGTTCGAAAATTAAGACGATTTTTGTTATGCGTGGTTTTCACTGTGAGCGAATGGAGCCGAATCAAATCTGCGATACGCCCACATGCGTTTGCAAGTACGATTCTACATTCCAACCTATAGTCTGTCCATTAACTTATCATTTTTCCTAAAGTCCATGTCCTACGTTTCGCACCCAGAAATTCCCACTAGCGCAATGCAGGTAACCGTTTTCTGTAAGGTAAGCAGAATTTCGCAGACTCACTGTAGGCACAGTTCTTTCCCATGAAACCTTCAGGACAAGAAGTGGGATATTTGCTGCTGTCCTCGAAATCAGGGTAGAGCTGCTCGGCTGAAACGAAGAGAAATAAATCAATATCAACACCAACGCAAATTTAAAAAACTTCAAATGAAACCTTCACGCCAAGTGAATATGCCAAAGATAAGTGCATTTCAGTACACCTCCACGTCTAATTTCACGTCCCAAGAAACATTGTTTTACTGCATAAAGCAATATTGGACACAAGACACTTGATGAATTTTATGAAAAAACTCTATTGTACGTTTTGAAGATCAGCAAAAATGCCGCAAAATTTTCAACGTTTCAAAAATACTTTCATCGCTTGACGCGAGACCCCAAATATTTCTCAAATAAAATGATTTTTTCTAAATTTTAGGCCTCCTACCTTCCTCAACGTCTGGGAAGAGAAACGTCTGAGATCTGGAGAATAAATTAAAATCGGTCGTTCGCATTAAAATAAAACATGATCAGTCCAGCGTTGTTTTCATCACAGCAAACACGAGTAGAAACATTAGTTGAGTAAACTTTTCAGTGAAAACATACTGTATTTTTCGAGAGCGATGCTATGACAAAACTAAGCGTAGCTACGTCTTTACGCAACACTGCGCGTGTTTTGAGGTAAGCCAAGTTTTCAGCTGCGAATCCAGTTCGGACGCAGCTGCTTCAGCGAGATTCACCGCTTTAGCTACTCTACATCGACATTACGCAAGTTGGTTGTGAAGAACTAGCAAACGAACTCATTACGTTTTCACCGCATTTCTGCAACCGAATAAATCAGTACATCAACATAAAACGCCTTTTTACCTGACGCTCTGCCCGAGAGCAAGACCTGAAAATAAAAAATGTCAGCGTCAATTGTGTAATTTTGTACTTTTTGCTGTAAACAACAAAAACATGTTCTCACTTTGCTCGTGCAACTAGTAGTAAGCTTTTGACAGGACTGCGTTTCAGGTACAGTCTTTGTGTGTTAACTGCTATTTCTGTTACCATTATTATTCTTTGTTGTAGATGGAGATTTGCAGTCAAATACAGCCTAAGTTAACTTATAATTGTTGGTAAATTTCAGGCTGAACATTATGACCTTAAATACATGATGGTTGTACGAAAGATAATAAGCAATATAAAACCAACGCAATGACGACAAACGCAAGGATGTTAAGCAACTAAAGCTCAATCACTTACTTATAAGCAAGACTGTTGCAAGATGTGTCATCTTGCCTGATGTTATTCGCGCAATAAGTTTGCAGACTGTTCCCAGGCGCAGTGAGTTTACAAAGTTTTATCAGGCGCAGTAAGTTACCCAGGCAATAGCTGTCTGAGCTTCTGGCTGACCATTTTATACCCTGTTTATGTTTTCACAGGTGTCCACACCTGCCAGCGATTGTGTGTAACGTAATTAGGTTAAATCCTTACGCATTTGTTAACCATTCCGCTCCATTTTGCTTGCTGAGGCCCCAGAAAACAATTGTTCCAAGCAAAGAATTCGAATCGCGACTTAAGCGATTTAGTGAAGCGAGTGTTGCGTAACAATTGATAAACACGCAACATTCATTCGGGATTGCGTTTTAATTGGAGCTGCTGTTGAATTATGCTGAGCCTGATTGGAGCATTAACACGCTTATGCGTCGAATGTAAAGCGTTAACGCACCTGCAACAACACGGAAACATAATGTTCTCGTTCACCATCAAGGTGCGTCAAAATCACAAGCCTAATTACGAAATTAGACCTACCTTGAAAAAGGTTGTGTGATTGTCACGAAATGCCTTCGCCAGGCAATTGCCGCAGCATCCACATCTGCAAATGAAACTTCGTTTATTATTTCCAAACAAGGACATTGGCTGACAAACGTTAACTGTAGTCGACGTTTGATAAAAAAAAAAAGATTAACGTTAGAGATTGGCAGAAGAGCGCTTGCGAGATACTTGTGGTGATTGATCAAATACGTCCATTTGAACAGGTCTTTAGCGCCTATTCCAATCCTTTTAGGAGGTGATTGCAAACAATATTTGAAAATCTTTCAACGCAACCATCTTTGTCAAAAACGCTGCTCCTCGCATTTGAACGTTTTGAAAATGTAGTTTTGTTTTGTTGATGAATGTCACCGTCCGCTTGTAGCACTGTCGTCGTTGGACACAATATTTCAGTTTCCGATCAACACGGTTCCATTACTTGTAGTCAGTCAGTGGCATGACATCGCCAACCCTTTGCTGATCTTCTTGATGTAATGATAAAAGATCGGCGTTTTTGTGGTCGTTTTTTTTTAATTCTTACTGTAACGGACAACCGTATCAACTATAACGGGTCTCCAAACTTTTTCGTCAGAGGGGCACATAAGCTGTTACACAACAATTCGAGGGCCGGACATCTTACGTGATGTCGTTGTTTCGGGATAGTAATGTAATGCTTTTTTAGTCTTTCGTTAAAGAGTACATCATCTTGAAATTTTTTCTGAGTACCTGACCTTGTCGATAAGTCGCCTTACTTTTAAACGTTGTGTCGTTACGCCGCACATGGGTCACTGTGTCTTCCAATGATGGCCGGATGCAAAACATATCTGTGACGAAACAATGAACCGTGTGTTTGCAGAACGAAAGTTCGTTATGGACTTTGGCTATGTGCGTGGTATCAAAATTTCTGCGACTAAATCGCAGCAAATGTAGGTGTGTTTGCGCATTGCAGTCATTTTTTTAAATTGTGCACGCAAGCTTAAATGATCGTCGATGACGTCACACAATCAATCACCCGTGACACAGGCCGCAATCTTAGATCGCACCCTGGACGCCGCTCGCAATGAAAGTCTCGCCGCCGCCTCTTAACGTTATAGCGGATACATTAGAGTCCTTTAACGTTTTTGTGCATTCGTACTGCGTAATTTCCAGTAACATTCCATTCGCGATTCAACGCAATGTACTTGTTTGCGAACAGTCCAACAGTTGACACTATACCCTGCAAACCTACATCATTGCAGCTGGTCGCTGTTTCCTGTTGCGCATATGAAAGATCAACACTCCTGTTCACCGTTAATCTAAAACGAACCGCTTAAAGTTGCTTTGTTCTGACTTCAGATTCTAAACTTCAGGTTCAAGTGCATCGGAGGTTTTTTTATATATATAAATATGATCGAAAGAGGCAATCAGCTTAGAGTGCTACTGGAGAGTTATTAACAGACAAAGTGTTAAGAGCCTTTTATTTCGCCTTGCTTTGGTTTGGTAACTTCAAGCCATCAGGTCGTGTAATTGGGAGACTGCCCTGTGCTCTTGCAGCAACTAGGTATACCCTTTCAACTAGTATGGATCTCTGTGGAATCGTAGTCGACCGACGACCCACTACATTCGGTTCCATAACCTACCCACAGCACTGGAACTTGATGCTGCTACAACAGTGACTCCCAAACGTGCGGAACGCAAAATTTTGGAGCAAAAAGCTCCACGTTTGGGCAATTTGAGAATGAAGTTTAATGGCGGAAATAAGTTTTTTTTTCTGCGTAAATAGGCGTTTGTCATTTATTAGATAATCAAATTCATATTTTACCGGAGGTGCATCAAATATGTGCAGTGGATTAAGAAAGGAGAAGGTGCCTCGAGATACTTTGTGGACGGAACCAGACCCCTTAAAACAGGGTCTCAGCCTATTCTAGCCTGGGTCGCAATTAATAAACAAAGAAAGGGTCCGACTGTACAACTCCAATGCGACAACTGTTGCATATTTACAGAGCAGATATATAAACAACTTTTAATATGTCAATGTGCGCTGCAATCAAATGCGAAAGCTGAGCCTGTTTTTGGTTGGAAGCATAGATATTCGAGGCTCAGGGGATTTGTGACAGAAGCATAGATGTTTTACATTGTTAGAAGCATAGCTATTTTGCGAAAAGTTCAAACGCCGAAACAGCGATAGGGGAGCGGGAAAAAAAAGAGTTGAACGCATTGAAAACTTTCAAAAAGGAAAAGAATCGTTACTAATCATCCTTGTTTCTGTTAGCAACAATGTTCACCTCAAAAATAATAACAGAAATTATAGAAAACCTTTCTGAATTTTCTGTGTGGGCGAATAGCTACAATAAATTGTTCAAAGTAGATCTTCATAAACCGTGAAATTTACTGTGATACTGTTATCCAAAAGCACCTCGTCCTCGTTGCCACCCTTCTGAAAGGTCAGGGAAGTGCAATGCCCCCACTCTTCGGCGTCCCTGAAGAGTTGACAGTGCGACACTTAGCGGCGATTCGAAATTCGCAAAGCCCTGGTCATGTCAACCACTTCTCCGAATCGAGAGATCCCAGTAATCGAGAGATCCCACTTCTCCGAATCGAGAGATCCCACTGGCTTCATTCTATAACACTATTGAGCTGATTAAAGTTCTATGTAACATCATAAAAATATTTTTTGATCATTCCGTCCTGCTATGCATTACATAGTGCGTTGGGCTGACAATGAAAGAGCAGCAATTGAGACAATCCTAACCACACATCAAAAGAAATGGCGATACATTGTATATCGACTAAAACCACAACTTTAGCCAATTAATTTGCACAAGATTGTATGAATAAAGCAATAACAATAAAAACTTTGTGCATACTTGCCTTTTTCCATTTTTAACATTGAGGTTCATGGGCTCCCTAGACTCTTGTGGGCCCCGGAGCGACGCATCGGCTGCACCCCCCTCTCGTGGGGCCTGAGCAGGAATGCAACTTTAACTTTATTACGAATGGTTGGGCCAGGCTCGCCACCAGATGTGGGTGGGCCCAGCCACTTTTCCTAGGACTACCTAAACAAAACCTAATAACATTGAGGCTCTTTGTGAATTTCGAATTTCCCTTGCAACGTTAGAGCTTGGCTGTGAAGCCCTAGCAACGGTTAAATAGTAACCTATAGTAACCCCAGGGAAACATAAAGCTTACACAATATGAACATATGAGTAGGCTATGCTGTTTTTGCCACCAGGCATATTCTACTGGGTGCAAACGTCGCTCTGCTAGTGTGATGGCAATACAATATTTATCGTTGGCGTTTCAAGAGTGTATGCAAACTCTTCCCCAGAAGATGGCAAGAAACAAAATCAAAGCGTACACACACACTGCATTTCTACAAATTTTCAGAGTGGTACACGTAAAAAAGGATAAAAACGCCTTTCAAATAGGCTACCAACATTTCAAAGGATCTCCCAATTTCAGCATATTTGTGGTTAAATAACAATCATTTACGAAATTTTCGATCAGATGACCTGTTGTCTCAAGATAGATCTTGTAAGGAGATGATTAACCAGTAAGACAAAGAAAATTTAAGTAGAACTTTTCTTAAAATGATTAGAATATAAAATTTCAACTTTATTATTTGAAAGTTTCTTCAAATGTCAAAATTGCTATTCAATGTTTTGAAAATTTCGGGGAGCAAGTGCCTAAATGCCCCTCCCCCTGGTTGGGCGCCTGATATGAAGTGATGAGTTGCACAATTAGATAGTTACAGTAGGTCATAATTCTTTGAGCTAAATCGAGCACGTTCAATGAATGTCACACAGCGGCAAGTTGTTTGCTGACGTATACATCTGTAGCTTTTTACACGCTGCATCATGGTTCAGTCAGCAGGGGCGTAACGAGGGGGGAAAGGGGGGAACTATTCCACGGGCGCCGAATCACTCTGGGGGCGCGGAAATACTGCGGGGGGCCCCGAATGATTGTGGTGGCGCCAAAAAGTCCAAACAATGTCACAACCACTGTCTTTAATACAGTGCATTTGCTTCCGAAAGACCTCAGGTTCGAACATGGGGGCGCCAAACTTGCTTCTTGCCCCGGGCGTTAAAATATATCCTGGCATCACTTGTGATTGCCAGGATTGAAGTAATGTGTGCACAGTGTGTTTTTAAAGTGTTTTGAGGGAACTGAAAAGGCCTTTAGTCTCTTAAAGTTCTTCAACGGTCTCTCAAAATACAATAGAATCTAGCTTTGCGACAACCTCACTGTTCAGATAAAATAGTCTCCCTAACGTTCTTAGGAACCAACACAGCCGAACACTTTGAAAAGACATGTGTGACTGTGTACATAATTTTCCGTCTACGCTGGTGTAAAAATACAGTAATAAAAGTTATGCCATGTTTTTAAATTTTCACTGGGACCAAATCATTTTGGAGCTGGAACCGGAGCCAAAAAATATTTGAATGCTGGTTCCGGAGCCACAACTGGACCCTGAAATTTGGGTTCTGGCTCTCAAAAACTTTGGTAGACAGGGTTCGAATTCCGGTCGCGTCACACCGACGATTGTACAAAAACAACATTACCGTTTTTTCAGCCTCGTGCTCGGCGTTGATGGGTGGGTGCGAGGAAATGGATCACGCGCTGTGCTGTCATTGACTCGCCACCAACATGCAAAATATTGTCCGGACGAAAAATTGCTGCAAACTTGGAAATATTTCACAGTTACGCTTTCAACTAAACCTTAAACCTCACGGAGTTATTTTGTTTTCCTTTTTCCTCTTCATTCTCTTATTTTTCTATTCCCGGCAGCAAAAAGCAGTGAGCCTGGTATATTTCAACTGCCGCACAGTGATCGATATGGACGTAATTGGACACAATAGGAGCCGCACGGCGGCTGGAACAAGCGCAACATTGTGTGTAATAGGAAACAAGAGATTTGTGAAAGTAAAGCGAAAGCATGCTTGGTAATTGTAGTACTGCAACGAAATCAAATATGTAAAGAAAAATTTAGTGCAAGCAAAAAGGCCAAAATAATGTGCAAAGCAGCACGAAACCAATGAAAAGTTGATTCTGCAGAGCATCAGACAAATTTTTCGAACCTTCTAGTCTTCATATTGAGATGTTAACGTTAGGGTGCACAAAATTTGCTACACATCAGGTAACCCTACGTAATAGAGCGCTCCAATTTTCTATTTATGGGCTTTTAGTGACATTTTTGTAACATAACTCTGGCACCATTCCATTTGTCTCTGAAAATAAGGAAAAGTCATGGAAAAACAGGTTTCTGACATTTTTCTGAGTATAAGAGATCAACGAAAAACAAGCCCCTTTGCAGTGGACTACCCAATTAGCCGGAGTTGGGGTTTTTCATACGCAAATGCTGTTTTCCTTACATGATTTCTTGGTTTGCAATAGGTTTGACCAGGGTTGTAAAATAGACCAGAGTCATTTTGAAGCCCGATTTAGGCCCGAAAGATAAATTTACCGAGTGAGTCAAGATATGCGCTACTGCGGGGTATTGGCTACGTAGCAAAGTAAACATAAATAAATTATTAATCATTTTTATTGGCCATTTAATCAACTCGATTCTTTCAGCAGTAGCCGCTACAAAAGTGTCCGTCATTGCGAAAAAATTTTGTCAGCAGTAGCCGCTACAAAAGTGTCCGTCATTGCGAAAAAAAATTCGGCCAGAAAAAGTTTGACAAACTGAAGACCGATCCCGGCCCGAAACGAAAAGCCCCCGAGCCCGAGTGCAAAAGAGTGCAAAAGCACGGTCATCCCGTTACTGACACTGGGTGTACTGAAAGTAAAATCTGTTTCCTGCTACAAGTATTTGGGGATTGTATTAGATATTGAGCTCTCAGATGACAAAGACATTCAGAGACAAATGCGATATCAATAGGAAGTAGAGAACAAGCTGCGAGCTTCTTTTTTCCGATGTTCGTACGCAGTGAAAAATGTACTCATTCGTTCCTTCTGTAGGTCCATGTATGCATCATAATTATTGGTGTGATTTCAGGAAGGCATATA
>JGI24159J19872_10010116_pt1 | contig 12372 bp, 10 predicted proteins | sample Ectturendosymbi4_FD_19872 | JGI IMG/M metagenome (IMG submission 19872)
ATATATGTTGGTGCAAAATTTCCTTTTTTCATATTTTGCACATTTTAAATTAAAAGTCATTAGGAAATGTGTTTATGCTAATAATTCATGATCAAACTTATTTTCTATCACAATCGCAACTGAGTGTCTCGTTGTCGTGCACCCACGTCGCACCGACATGCTGGAGGAAGAATCGGTTCACTGGTTTGTTCTGCGGGAGGCTGCTCTGTAGATTCACGGTGCAGAGATGCGGCTGCGGGACAGCGGAAAAACGGGAAGTGCCCCCAATTAAAAATTATAATTTCTGTGATTCCGCTGCAGAATTACGGGAAACATATTCGCGAGTGGAACTGATGGAAAGCAGATTAAATTTCTGTTGTTCCGCTGCGCATTTAGTGGAAACATTTTCTCGAGTGGAATTGACTGAAAGCAGATGAAAGTTTCGTTGTTCCGCTCGGAATTGCGGGACAACGGAATTGCGGGAAACATTTTCTCGATCGAAAATGATTCAGAGTTCTAGAGATTCCCTTGTTCCACTGCGGAATTGTGCGAAACATTTCATCAAGTGGAACGCATTGAAGGGGGATGAAATTTCCGTTGAGCGGCTGCGGAATTGCTGGAGGCATTCCATCAAGTGAAACTGATTGAAAGTAGATGGACTTTCCTTGTTCTGCTGCGGAATCGCGGAAACTTTTTATCGAGTGGAACTCACTGAAAGCACTTAGAGTTAAGGTTTTGGTTTCGTTCGCAATATAAGTGTACAGTCCTGCAACACTGATGAAGAACAGCAGAAAGCAAACAGTTTGCATTTATGCTTTACTTCTTTGTCGACAGAGACTCCACATCGGCAATCAATGCCTACTTTTGTTTAAATATACACTTTGTTTGATCAAATCTTTTAATTCCTCTGACAATTTTAATTCTTATGAAACAACGATTCTTTTGCATCAACCAAAAAATCTTCTTTCGCAGCTGCCCAGTATCTGTTTAAAATGTTGAACGATAATCTTGCGGGTAAGCGTTCCCATAAATGTCCCTGCAGTTGCTGCCAAATCTCCTTTGTAAGATATACCTTTTCATCCTTTGCGGTTAAGCGAACTCAAAGCGACACCAGACCTTTGTGTGTAATTACTGATCCACCTCCTTTGCAGGAAATGTCCAACGCGTCATGCATGGTCAACCAAACGTGACTTTTCAAGACGGCTACAACTGGTCAGGACAACACACTCTTTTGCAAGGAAAACCAGTTCATGTGGAAACAGATGCAGCACAATGTGTGGTATGAATAATTGTTTTAGGATCATTACATTGTGCCTGAATGTATCATCATAATGATAAGGACTACATTTCTACTTATAAAACACATAGTGAGGAAATATCATTTCTTTCATTTGTAAAAAATTGAAATATGTGGCTTTCAACCAAAAGTACTTGATTACAACTGATTTGCTGTCAAGAACAAAAGTGTTTAAAGCCTGTCTCTGTTTTGCATTGTTCTCCGCACAGACCATCACACACCCTGAAAAACAAAAAAACACACATTACTTTATTCACTCAAATAAATCCTGCTCTTCCGAAACTTTGTGAAAATAGATTGCTGATAAATTTAAACCCTTCACCTGTGTGGAGACTAGTTTTTGAATGACGTGCAATTTACTTGGTGAAGTTGTCACTTACAAATCACACATCGAAACGTATCCAATGTTACCTCAAAAATGTAAAACTCTCCATCAATCGCTTGCAATTCCAAATCACGTCCGCAAAACCACATTTGTGGCTCGGATTGTGTCCACTCATACCTTGATGGCCGATAGAGCTAGGAATATGTTCAAAACATCTAAGGAAGCAGAACGTCTGCAAGCTTCGACTTTATAAAGTTTCGGATATTTTTGGGTTGAAACATTTTCTTCTTAGACGTCAAAACTGGGAATCATGAGATTTTTGGATGTCGTCTTCAGAGAGTGCGAAAAATGTTTTCATTATCAATTAAGTTTATTTTCTTTCAAAATCAACGAGGCTAACACCCGCATCTATAGAGCTTTTGATTGGTCATGTAACGATAGTGGTGGCTAAATTTTTGCCACAAAATTAATAGCTGATACACTGACCCCCTGGTTACCACATCAACGTTTTCACCTTTAGCCAACCATAAATATACCAATATTTAAGCAAAAAGTAAAAGCAAACTGATTGTCGCTTCTTTCTGTAGGAAACTCGGTTTTGCAAACCTGTTATTGTGACGAAATTAAGATATTAACGAAACAGCGCTGCTTGTTCCCTATATATGGCTACAAAGCAATCCGCAAGGTTTTTGCCAAGTGCAGACATGTCTGCGGTTTTGGTTAAGTCCCGAGAAGCAACGAACGATGCCGACATTGAAGCACCGTCTCGATGCCACTGCGCTGTCGTTTCCAAGCCGAAGAAGTACTTTTCTTGTGGAAATGGTTATGATGTGTTGCACCGATGCCCTGCGCATGACGTGATGTCATTCCTGTGGAAACACTTTGCAGTGACATTATTCTGGGTCATGATTTCCTAAGCCAGCGTCAGCGATTAAGTTTTAAATTCTGTGGAACTTGACCTGATTTGGTGGTTTCGAATGAGAGAACATGCGCGGTCGTTGAGGCTGCTGTAGAAGAAATACGTTTGTTTACTAATTTATTTCCCAATGTTAGACCTATGGCTACCAAGCCTGGAACTTTACCCATGACGATCGAGTATTCATGCAGGAAAGTGTTAATAAGTTGTTAAATGAGGGTGTTATTCGAACCAGTGGATCACCGTGGCGTGCCCAGGTGTTTGTTGTTGAAGAAGAAGAGAATATTCATAAGAGACGCTTGTGCCTTGATTATTCACACACTATTAACATCTATACGGAACTATATATATATCCGCTTCCTCGTATTGACAATATGGTGAACAACCATACGTTTTTTGAGGATTTCCCGGGGATGTAGGGTTTTAGTTTGTAAATGGCTATACTAACACCCTACATCGCCGAAAACTACTCAAAAAACGTAGAAAAAGAACAACCTACTGAAAAACAAAAAGAATGCCAAAAGGGAATATAACGCATGACACCAGTACAGTGAACCTGGCTCTTGTGCAGTACACTCACACTGCACAAGAGCCAGGTTCACTAAACTGGTGGAATAACCAGATTGGTGCACTTTGCACGAATGAAAAACTTGCCCTTTCCGACCACCGATGTTTGGAGAGTTGTGTCGATCGGTAGAACATGAGCGTAAGTGCAACCGCTTTTTTTCTGCAGTGATTCAGCAACCTTGATCAAAGACATGTGGCCCAAGGAAAGTACTATATTAGCTTAGTAGCAACACTTACTTGTTGATTGCAATTGATGAATACTCCAGATTCTCTTTCGCCTTTCCGTGTAGGGTATGACAGCGGCAACAGTCATACGCTGTCTCGATAATCTATTTGCCTTGTGTGGAACCGTAGGTTTTGTTCTTTCCAGCAATAGGCCAGTTTTTGTGCCTGGCGAATTCAAGAAGCACGCGCTTCAGAAGGGTATTGCATCAAGCGCCAGTACCAGTACTACTTATCAACCGTTTAGAAATGACCAGGCCAAAAAAACTGTTGACACTGTATGGAAAGCAGAACAGTTAGCATTGAAAACCATGGGTTACCTCAATCGCGTTGGGAAGTTGTTTGGAGGATATGCTGCATACTGCGCAGACATTATTATGCACTGTTACAAGCATTACTCTTCATGAACGTTTCTGTAAATTCCAGAAGCAGGTCTGGTTCGGGTTAGTCCCTGCCGCTGCGGCCGACTGGCCGACTGATGGCCGCAAAGCTTTTCTTAACCGATTTGCTAAGACGAAGAAGAACGAGCCCTTGGCTGAGGAGTTTGAACTTGTTAATTTGAATGGTATGTTCGCTCGAGTACGCTGTTCCGGCAGTCGTGAAGTCAGTGTTAATTTGCGTGATTTGGCGCCTTCTGCCGAGGATATCGCTTTACGATCAGCACAAGGGCAACGTCCACCCACCTGAACCGTTCACTGTAAATGGGGAAAATGTGGACAATGACTCTGCTTCCAGCTTGCCTCTTGGTGTGTGTAATACTGTACAAACGATCAGCAGCAACGACTCATCTGTGAATGAAAAGTGACTTGTCACATTCCGAGCCCGTTCCGCAACGTTCGGCTAGACGTAATAAGGGTACACCACCGCCATGTTTTGTGCCATAATAGCTATTGCAGGGTTTCCCAAACTGTGTGCCACGGCACATTACTGTGCCTCGAAAGAGAATGAAATGCGCCGCGCAAGTTTAATGCTTTGACAAAAAGCTTATAAAATGTTTGGTCCATGTAGCAGTAGGTTTTCCCATCATAAAATAGGTGTGCCGCGGCCAAATCCAGAAGTTATTAGTGTGCCATGACGAAAAAACTTTAAAAAGCACTGAGCTATTGTGTTTGTGCCGTACCTATCGTCGTGTTTGTCACGCTTAATGCTGTACTTGCTGTCATGTTTCATAGCTATTGTGCTATTGTGTCACGCTTTATGCCGTACTTACAGTCTTGTCTTAATAGCTATTGTGTTTTGTACAGTAGTTACTGTTGTGTTTTTCATGCCCGTCGTAGACACGGTATGTTTATTGCTGGCAGTTACGGTTTCTTTACAAACGGGGAGAAACCGTTTGCGGTGATTTTCGCTGATGCGTTCTTGTCACGTTTACCCAGGAGCACTGCGGTGTTTGATTGATGTGCGTGCTTTCCTCGCTGCGCTCGCCACGTCCTTTGAAATGTTTTCCTTCTCTAGTGTGCTTGGCAGCGACTCTGCGTGAAGAGTATATATATTGTCAGTAATGCAGTCCCGTTCAGCCGTATTTAGTTTACTTTCAAGATCGTTTAAACTTTATTAAAAGTATGAATTCTGTCTGTAGTGTCTGTAGCGCACAGACAAACTAGCGATTTCCAACTTCTGACTATCTGGGTCAGACGTGAGAAGGAATAACGGCCTTGCCACGTTAGTTCACCAACAGTTGAAATGGTCACTGGTCGATCAGCCTACAGAGCAATCAGGGACTTGAGTGGTTGTGCGTAGACGATATAAGATCATTAACGTCTATAAACCTCCACCCTCGCGTCTCACACCTACGGCCATCCTGACGTTACCACGCCCGGGTCTGTTTGCTGGCGACTACAATTGTCAACTTTGGTAGTTGTTGTTTACGTCACAGTCCACTGAACACAGACTATAACCATTATCCCTTGTGTTCGTGTGGCCTCTCCAAGACCGAGACCTATATTGTGCTAGAATGCGACATAAACAGAGCTTCCCGTCAGGACGTGTTCAATTCTATTATAAATATTTCTTTGAAAGAACAGGTGTTCACGCTATCTCAACTAAACTATTCAGCCAAGCTACATGGAATTGCATTCTCTTATTTGGCCACGATAAACTAAAACGCACTTTCTTTTTGCAATTATATGATGACGTTTGTAACTTTCTTTCAACAGCTTTGGTGTAGTTGCATCGATTTGTTTTTCTTGCGTTGTGAGCACCACTTTCTCTATTAACACTCTATTACCAAATATATTTTGCGTGTCTCTTTATTGAAGGAACCTCTTGTGCTTTTTTGTTTGTTAACATTTTGCCATCACATCATCGTATTGCTACCTGGACTGGCAGACGGCATTTCAGGCTCTGGTCTGTCGTCCTTTGCGGTAAAATAAAATAAATTTATACAGAAACTTCCACCATGTCAACTAAGGTACAACAATCATCACCTTATGGTGAAAGCCTGGTATCCCGAGCAACAGACAGCAACCTTGGGCTGCTGTACGACCCAAATGGTGTANACAGTTTCTCCGCTAACGGGTGGAACGTCGGCACCAATCCNGACCTGGCCTTCGCACGTTTCGGCCAGGACAACCGATTGCCTGTCAGACGTGCTCTAAGAAATTACAGTGGTCTCCATACCTACCCTCTCTCATAAGGCCACTGATGCTTCAAGGTCCTGTTTGAAAAGATCCGGTGAAGAGTTTCAACTTTCGCAAAGCTGATCGGAAGCCCTTTTGCCTTCTCACAGTTGAATCTGTCGAGAGATTGCGACCTCCGGACACAACAAACATCGAAAAGGCCTACCAGGGACTATGCAAGAACCTGGTAATTGCATCTAAAAATGCATCCCATTTTGCCGTTAGAAGAACTATGTGGCTTGTTGGGACAAAGAGTGCGATTCCTTTATCGTTCCTTCCTGGGAGCCACAGTGGAGACTGACTCTGACAGAGTCGCTTCATCCCCACTTTCACGGTCGTAGTCGAAGAGGCAGGAGCGATGGGAAGAAGCTGTCAATTTCATCTACTTCTCGCACTCTAATCGGAAGGCTTGGAGCACCATCAATAAACGTACTGACAAGATCGGACACTCCTCCCGTTTGTGCCCCATTTCAGCAAACGCCATCGCCTCACAACGTGTGAAGAACGGAGCACACAAAACTGGGAGCCACAAGTCCACCATGCTCATCAACAAGCAGCTGTTCGACCTATGGAAGGTCTCAATACCTGAAGGAAACCGTATTCCTGGCCACGTCACGCCAACAGATCTTGCTGCCACCCCCCAGCACCTGAAGACAGGAATATCTCCAGGTCTGCACTAAGATCTCGGAGTTCATACTCCACGCTGAGTCGGTTCTCAAATGTTATGCACCCTCCTCAATTCCTGCATGTGCCACATCAAATTTCCCAAGATCTGGATAAAAGCGCTAAAACTTACGATCCCTAAGTTGAAAAAGCGATTATGTACCCAAAGAGCAATCAGCCAGTATCCTACTATGTTTCAAAATCCTTGAGAGACTCGTCGACGCCTGTGTCGAACCAATTATCGATCCATTGCTCCCGCAGGAACAAGCGGGCTTTGGACATGGGTAGTCGAGTGTAGATCAAGTAACCTTACTGACACAGGGCATTGAGGAGAGTTTTAGATTAAGAAGTCCGGGCTGTGTTTAGCGATTTCACAACAGCCTACTACACTGTACGGCATGGTGGCCTCACCCGCAATCTATTGTGATTGCTACCTTACAGAGGCATTGTCCACATGATTATGGACAGGGACGGAGCCAGACATTTTCATTTTGGGGGACCACTGGAGGGGTCAGTTTTGCAACAAGGGGAGCTGTCAATGGTCTGTGTAGGACTTTGAGAAGAAGACCTGAAACATTTGGGGGGCCACTGGNGGGCCAGGAAAAATTTTTGGGGGGCAGTGGCCCCCCCTTGAACACCCCTAGCTCCGCCCCTGATTATGGAGCTGGTTGGCAATCGCAGCTTCACCCTCACTACAGGCAACAACAAACAGAGCAGGTAACGACGCCGGAAAGATGGCGACCCACAGGTATCCGTCCAGGCATCTCTTGTGTTCAACATCTACAGTAACTTAGACCTCTTACCTGCCAAATACCGTTTCCAGAAAGTATGCATACCCTGACGATCTAGCAATCATGCATGTTGTCGGCGACTGTCAGGCAGCAGAAGGGGTACTGAGCACAACACGTTAATGACAGGTAGTAATTTTCAACTTCGGAATGATGTTGGAATGGGAACCTTGAAATTGGTATTGAAACTTTCAAAACGTTGCGTTGCATTTGCGAGCTTCATTTCCTCTGGAGCATTGAACCCAGGTTTCATATCAGTATTGACTCTTTAGGTAGGGCAAGCTTTCTTGACCTTTTTCATGAAGTAGGTGCTTTTCGGCAAGGTTTAAATCACACACATTTGCATAACATTTCTCAAGGCGTCAGGTCCGATAATGCTTGTTCCAGGCCGGTACTTGAAGTAGCTGTATGTGAGCGAAGCTAGTTCGAGACACTGTTGCAATCTATCAGGTGCCGTTGCGTTGAATGTGCGATTCACCACGAGCGGAATGTGCGCGAAGAACAACAGCCATATATATGTACGTGGCGCGAACAAGCAATAAGAGAGTGATCGTGACGCGTGATCTGTGTTGCTGCTTGCTGCCACAGGATAGAGCTTCGGGCATTTTCCGCTCGAGCTCTCCGTTTCGCGACAACCCCGTCTTAGCAATTTGATGGCTCCCATGCAGAATATTTTTGGGGGCCTCTGTTGTCTGTAGCCACGTTTTAACGTCTGGGGGCAAGATACATTTTCAGGAGGGGGAATTTTTGTTTATATTAAGTTTTGATAAGTTTTCTACCTGGACCCCTGTGCTCACCCAAATGAAAGATTGAAATAGAATCATCATTTTCCAAGAATCGGCTTTGAATTTTAAATAACATTGGTCCCTGATGCTGATACCAACTCATATACACCAACTCATATACCTTCTTTAGTAAAAGGTTATCTTTCGCATATATGCACTNTAATCCACTGCNCAAATACCGCAGTTGCATGCAGAATACAGCAAAATATAAAACCACACTGCTGCTTAATTCAAATAGACAGAAAGTACTTCAGTATCTCCACCTTCATTCGTTTGTCCTGAACACAAGGAGGAGCCAAACCATACGTAACAAAGTACTGCAGTCTCAGATATCACTAGTCTAAACGCATTGAATTACTCCACACATTAATCCTGTTATAAGAATATTTTTATAGTGTATCAAAGAAACGTAGGCTACTAATACTACCAACATTTATTTCTGAATCTCTGCAGTGAAAACTAAAAAGGTATAAGGAAATTAAAAACATTAGTGTTTTAGGAAAGTGAGACACGATTCCCTACAAACATACATTCAATTTTGACTCCAAAAGTAACTGAGAACAAGTGATTTAACATTTGAAGTGGTACTTTTGCCCGCCGTGTTTCCACCTCAACCGGGAATCGAACCATCATGATTCCCATCGGGGAGCGATCAAGCGTGACGAATTTAACCACGCCCTTGCCGTCTGAACTAAAGAGGCACTAGAGCCATTACACATTGTATTAGCAGCTAACACATTATACAACAAACCGGGGCCGCAACCAGCTAAAATTGTGGGTAAAATAATTGAAAGTTGTTGTTTCACTTGTAAACGAAAAAAGTTTGTTGTCGCTTTCAAAATGTTTTGCAATCGTATCTCATAGTGAATTTGGAGCACACAACATAAGAAAGCTCCCTGTCTTCGGTGATTCCAAGTAAACCACGAGCTAGTATATATTTCCAAGTATTCCCTTCTAAAATAACGATTTATCATGCCCTGAATTACGTTTAGAAACATGGACTGTTTCTCAGTAAACTAACAGCGCATCTGAAGAGTATGACTCTCGTCATCAGTCCTTTCAATGTCAGCAAATAAACCTGTGCTGAAATTATGTTGCATTTTGTAGTATCTTCGGTTTAACATGGTTGTCCTTTATCATAATGAGCACTTTTGACCTCATGCTTTTTTAAAATTTATTTTCGAATTTGACGGTTTGCTGTTTCTTACAGTCTGATTTTTTGAAGTAATTTAATAAGCACTTCTGTTTGGTGGCCATGCTTGCCGATGCCGAATACTATTACCAGACAATAAAACTGACTACGGTGCTAGTAATGTGCTTGATAGAGAAACCATAAGTCGCACGGTTGCTCCTGAACAGCTTCAACAAGGCTCTCGTTTACAACTGCATCCATAAAAATCTAACCTAGTTAACGTGAAGGATGAGAGGAAAATGTTTGGTGCTTCCACAGTTGAGCAAAAAGTGTTAGCTCATGAACGAGGAGATGAGCTAGCTTGATCAGGGTTGCCTGAGCGATCAGGGACGCCTGAGAACTCCTGAGCTATCAGGGACTCCTGAAAAAACGCCTGAGTGGTCAGGGACGCCTGAAAACATTCGGCTGTAAGATCATTTTGATGAAAAGTGAACTGAGTTTGTTTGTTTTGCGCTGACCAGCAAAAATACTTTTGGAAATTCCCGTTAGCAAAAACGAAATCGCCACAGATCATGAATCTTGTGTTTGAATCACTCGCACCAGTGAAAGTAAAAAAACTTTGATTGTCATGCAAAGGCGATCCTAATTTGATTTTAAAAGTCAGCAGAATAGGTAATAGTGCATCTTGGTATTGTTGCGATCGGAAATCCCGAGCGTCATGCACGCAAAGCTTCGCACCGTGGCAGCAAGCAACAATAGTGATCATGCTCGCAATCTCTCTTCGCGTACACTGGTCATTATGTTCAATCGTTCACATGTTAACATCCGCAGAGCTTACACGTCGCAATCTCTCTTACTGTTGCTTGCTCGCGCTACACATATGATGGTCTTATTCTTCACGCACATCCCGTTCGTGGTGAATCATACAATCAACGCAACACCACCGGAGAGGTTGCAACAGTATCAAAGTTACAGTTTACAAACTAAGCTGATTGAAAACGTGAGGTGCAGGGCAAGTAACATGACGTATTCACACTTTTACACAATATTACCTATTACGATGAAATGATTACAAACGTTGCACACATTAACTCACTTGAATGCCAGAAATTTTGCACCTGCCAGAAACTGCCAGAAATTTAGGGGTATTATAATAACCCCTAAATTTCTTGCACACATAAACTTCCAGAAATTTAGGTGTTATTACAATCAAATTTTGGTGAAATGGTTCTGTACCCTTACGTGAAATTCTAGCATTTCTGATGAATACCTATCCAAAAAACAAGCAAAACCTATATTTCCTTGATACCTTTATGGTGCAGAACGTTTTCCATACAAATGTTGGAAATAAGATGATCAAGCTAGGAATTTATTCTTGTTTTCGTGAACCCATCTGGCTCAAAACTTTGTCTAATTATCTTGAAGGTGTTACGTCGATCTGTTTCAAAGATTCCAGTTGTAATGTTGCAAATACTCTTTTTCTAAGCACAGGTACTAAAAACGTTTCTGCGTTTTAAGGGTCCAGTAGTGCTGCAAAAATATCTGCATAATAAACTTAAGTTCAGTCACTTACAACAAATAATTTTCGTCACAGCAAGCTTCTCAAAATTTTGTGGTTGCCACAACAGCCACTACTGAAGAAATAAAGGTGACATCGATGAAAGAAGACCCACGGAAATCAGGTGAACGTTTTCAAAGGTTATAATCAGATCATCGTAGATCAGTTAGGAGGTTTTGATCTTTGAAACTAGCATCAAAATATTTGAGAGTAAAACACTTTCTCAATTATCGCGTTTTTAATGTACCTCTTGACATATATCGGATATTAACCTAAAGTTTCTTAAGTTACATGTTATTTAATAAAGCATTCACCCGCGTGAACCACCAACAAACAAAAATTTTATCGTTTGAAACATAAATATATATCATATATATTTACTTCAACCTCTTCAATTATTTCAAAGCAGTGGTTGTTACTCACGCTGTAAGCTTGAAAAAAATTGCTCACGGTACTATCCAATGTCTTTCATAGAAAAAGTGCAAAGCGTCAGGCAAGACCAGAAAAACGTGACTTATCCTGACCAGCAACCTGGAAAATCGAATGACTGGGAAAATGAACCAATATATGAAGAGCCAATTCCACTTCTACCGGATTTTCTGGTACAACTCTACACTGTAGCTTAATGCAATGGTATCACAAAAATTATTATGCGTTTTTGATGACACACGTACAAAGTGTTTTTATTCTTAAAATAATGTTAGCTAACGTGTAGCGATGCATGAAACATTGCTTAGATTTACCCGTAAGCATTTCTTGGAGATTTCAATATTGAGGAAGCGTAGCTTTACGTGATACCAATTTCGTACTTTTCAAAATTGCTGATCAGTTCAGCTCTGTCGCCTTTGTGGAGACTATAGCAGCTATCTGAAAACAGGTAGGTTGAATCATCGCAAAGTTACAAAAGCCGAGAAAATTTTGGTTGATTCCTCAAATTTGCAGAAAACCTAGAACTTTTAATTGCGCAAATATGTCAATATGCATAATAGGTTTTCTTGAAATTAATGGGGCAAGACATGATTTTATATAATAAGCTTTCCTCCATNAGCATGTGTAATATTACTGCAGTTAAGTCACAGCAGTGACCCACACCACGTGAATCAATTGCAGTTTGTTGCGTTAAGAATACTATAGTTTCATGTGCGACACATCGTCAGTCCTGCGCAAAGTCGACATAGAAACAAAGAGAAAAGCCACGTACTGCTGCAAAGATCAAAACTCAAGATTTCAAGATTGGCCGCAATTAGAACTCCTCCAATAAACACATGAGTAATATGTAAGGGAATTTTGTTGAATTAAGTTGAGCTTATTTGGCAAAAATTAAGAATTTCAAACACGAGAAGAAATCCGTAGCAATTACAAAAACGCCAGGGAACCGGAAAAAAAAGTTATCGAGTTGTTGACCTTGACCGGTTGATGAGGTCTGTACCTCACCAAGTTGAGATCGAAGTCGCATACGTCAGAAAGAGCTGTCAGATGATCGACACAGTGGGCCAGAAAATGCTGGGTCTCAACTGGTCTC
>JGI24159J19872_10010118_pt1 | contig 12371 bp, 6 predicted proteins | sample Ectturendosymbi4_FD_19872 | JGI IMG/M metagenome (IMG submission 19872)
AGTTCGTATCTCTGTAGTTACATCGTAGCCCGCTTCATTTCGTTACTTACATTCTTTCGTTGCAGATCGTTACATTGTATAAATTGCGTTGCAAAGAGAAATCGTGCAGTAGGCCATGTTCAAATCTCTGTTTTTGGAAGAATTCCCTGCATTGGACTTGAATATGACAAGATTCTCAGAGGTGGTTCAAAGGTCCCACACCAGTGGTTCATTGATCCCACACACGTGGGACCAACGAGCCAAAAAAAATTTTTTTTTCACATGACATTTTCAGCAACTTTTTGAAATTAAATCCTACAGATTTTTTTTGTGGTTAGAGGGACAAATGATTGTTATTCATGCTAAATCTTAGAGATTTCCTAGCTAAACTTTGCGACTTATGACCTGAAACGTAAGAAATGGCTCATTGGTCCCACATATCCCCTACTAGATATTCAAATTGAGTGTGTATGTTTTTATGTATGGAGGACAATAAAAACGACTTTTGTAAATAATATACCTTTCCTTTGCCGCTAGAATGTATTGCAACATCAGATTATACAAAAGTCTAAATATATCTCATACTTTTAAGATATCGGCTAAGGTGTAAAGTTGGCTAAGTATGCTTCACCAAATGTCTGAGTTCAATTAACTGTCGGGTCAAACCAAAGGCTTGAAAAACGGTACTTGCTCGGCGTTGATTAATGGGTGCAAGGAAAAGCTTCACGTGCGGTGGTAATGCGAATGGTTCCATACAATATGCTGTCACTGACACAAGTGCACCATTCACTCTGAAAGCATCGCCGAACACAGCGCAAGCGAGCGGAGATGGGCGTGCGCAGACCACTTGTGGCATTCCTGAAAAGAGTACGGAAGCGAGTATAACGAACTAGAACTGAACTTTTAGGATTATGGTGCTGATTGCAAATAGTTGACGTAAAAAAGGAAATTGCTTGCACTGAACATCTTTTTCGTTTTAACTAATCAATTAACGCTAAGACAGGCTGACGTGCGCAACGTTTGTTACAAAAATGTCGGTAAGACTAATAAAAGCAAACAAGAAACTATGAACTGGTTCCAGAGACAAACCTACGCAGCCAAAAACATTCAGGAAAATTTATCGAAAACCGCAAAGAGGATTTTTGCGCAGACGAACAGTGATTTGCCTAAACCCAATGTAAGCTCTGTAAACTGCTCCCATTCTTTTGAAACCGATGTGTGGAGTTTTACTGTATATATTGTATTACCTTATCTTTCGTGCTCACCCTACTTTCCAGAAAAGGTGCAGGGTGGTCCAAAAAATATGTATCATTTTATTATCGCTCTCATTTCACATGAAATTAACCCAGGCTTCTGTTTTCCAGGTAAATCGTAGTTAGAGCTCCAACGTTTTATTTCCCAGCTTCAGTGGATCAGGCAACAAAATATTTCGTGCAGGAGAGGATCAAGATTGTAGAGGCCTATTCCGGGACGAAATCAGTTGTCAAAACTCAACGACGATTTTGGAGGAACTTTCCAGGTAAAAACGCTCCAAACATGACTCACAATAAAGCTCCTGGACAAATTCAGGGAGACGGGAAGTGTACAGGGTAACATTTAAAGGTAAGTTGGTCGGCCACGATCAGCCAGGACAGAAATACCTATCGTGACTGTGATACAATATTTGGAGCAGTCTCCAAGGAAATCCACAAGATGTTTGTCCCAGGAGACAGATCTTTCAATAGTTCAATCATGCGCATAATGCGCCAGTATCTTCACCTGTTTCCGTATAAGATACAGATTTTACAATTTCAGACCAATGCAAGTAAGGCTGAGAGACATGCCTATGGGCAAACAATCAGTCAGCGAATCAAAGACCGTCCTGCTTTCTTTGACGTCATTTCTTTCACGACGAGGCAAATTCACACCTTAGTGGTAACGTGGACAAAAAGAATATGCGCTTGTAGGCTCAAGCGCAGCCTCATGAGCATCAGTATCGCCCACTTAGTATGTAGCAAGTGACTGTTTGGTGCGCGTTGTGTCGTTATAGCAACACCAGGCCATGCTGGTTTGAGGATGCTGGTGGACGTCCGGAAACTGTGAACACAGAGCGATGCTTTAAACTAATGAGAAGAAAATTCATCCCGGGTCTGAGGCGGAAACGAGAAGTGGACATGGCGACTGTGATTTATCAGCAGAATGGAGCAATGTCGCATTGCTTCCATGCTTCACTGGAATATCTCTAACGTTAGTTCCCTGCAGACAGGCCCGTATCTCGTCGTACGGGCCACTCTTGGCCTGTACATTCTCCAGACCTATCCTCTTAATTTATTAATTTCTGTGGGAATAACTAAATTACTTTATGTGGAAATAACTAAAAGGCAGGGTCTACGCTAACATTCTTCAAAGTACTGATACGCTCAAGAATAACATTCGAATTGAGATCAGCAGAATTCCTCATGAGATGTCGGACAGGGTCGTTACAAACTTCAGTGTGTGCTTAGCCACAGTGATTCAGCGCCAAGAATCTCAAATCGAGCACATTAAAAACTATTGATTTGTGCTCGCAAAAGATTGTTGTACGATAAGGAATAACGTGCACCTCACAAAGCTTACGTGTCTGTAAGACAGGCCTATGAAACAAAATTGCAAAGAATTTCTTTCAATACAATATCCTACTTTATCAAACATGTATGCATCTTTTGGACCACCCTGCATATGCCACCGAAGTGTTTATAAAACAGCTTAGCAACTAACAACGAAGCCAACCCTCAGATATGTGCTATGACTCGCTAAATATATTTTGGCACCAAACAGCGAAATGAAGATGAAGGTCAGAGGTTACGCGAGGTCAAGCAAGGACGTTCACTGTCAGTCAAGGAACATGGAGCAACTGCTAAAGTAAAAGAGTCTCTGGAAAATCTGAAAGGACCATTGGTGGGAAAGCAAACGAAATAGGGTGCTGGTAAAAACAATAGTTAAGGGTGAGTGCAGTGTCAATTGTTTGTGCAACGAACACCGAATGGAGCGCTTGTGTTCTTGATGGAGAGAGAATTGGCATGATATAGGGATGGCAGCGACAAATCGCAAGATAACTTGCTTTAAAATCGCCTGTTCATGCTTTGTTAATCTGATCAAATATCATGTCGAATATGATATTCCCAGCCAGAAATGAGCCTTTGTGATTGTTGCTAAAAACACGGGACAAAATATTTGCAGGAAATTGTCGTCGCAGGAACGTTTTCCAAGAACGGAATAGGGACTATTTGCCGTTTTAGCGACGGTTGTTTGGTGCTGGCGATTTGGCGCTGAGCTGTTTTGACATTTGCGCTCATCTGCTTGATTAATATTACGCAAACAAGTTGGAAACATAAAGCTCAAGAAACATTGAAGTGCCGTCAACAGTTGTAAATGGATGTATTGAAAATACTTCTCAAGCTGCGCAAGGATCACTTCCCAAATTCGCATGCTTTTAAACAATTTGGAAGTAACCATCCATTTATCTGGAAGTTTACTGATGGTCTTAGGACAATACAGAGAGGGCGTGTTGCTTACTAGCTCGGCGCGCCAAAACAGCTCGCCAAATGGCCGGCGTGAAAGAGTCGTCGCCAAAACGGCGGCGCCAAAATGCACCAAACCTGACAAGACGTCTTATTTCAAATTCTAAATGATTTTTTGATGACTTATTTTATCTTTGCTTAATTTATATATCATTCTTTCTTCTTCTTTCTTGGACATTTTGCAAAGTGGTATTTGTTAAAAAACAAAACTGCGTTTGACTAAGTTACTGGCAATATTTGGACTGCTCACCAAACCCATACTCCATGCTGCCAAACCAACTGGATTGCATTAAATGACCGGATTAGTCGCTTCCTCTTATTGACAGATTTACAGCATCAAGCATGAGCGTCGAAAGGCGGGGCAGGACCTTGGCCTCCCTGGATTTTGAAATTTGACATTTTCTTAATAACATTTTCAGCAAAAAACGTCCTTTTCTTAGTTTCGAGTAGGTAAATCGAAGTTTCACCACTTTCCCCCCACCCTGGGAAAATCTATGGCTACCCTTTGAAAACATTCACTACTGCCCCCCCCCCTGGAAAAAATCCTTTCTACGCCCATAGTGTCAAGTCTTAGAGACATTTTTCCATGTTCGGTTTCACAGACAGGACGTTTACGCGCTTCCTTAAATACAAGCAGATTCTTCTCGCGATATCTCCGCACTTGCTGTTCAATAGACCCGTCTGTATATTTAGAAACGCACCGGTGCAGTTGGTTTAGCAAATCATCAACTGCAAAAGAAAATGAAATGCAGCCCAGTCAGAAGAGACGCATGATGTCAGTCTTCTTTAATTCGGAGAAAAGTAATCAATATGTCATTACAGCACATAAGAAACAAAGCCTAATCTTTTCATAACACGTGACAGAATAGTTCCATAATCCATGTATCTCAGAACAAAAATTGCGAGCGGTAAGAGTACTCATTAGAAGCATCGTATATTTTGAAGTATCAAAGTTGTACGTGAAAAATGGTAATGTCATAAAACGTGGTAGATGTCACAAAAAGACTCGTTTCTTTGAAAGAGTCCTATTATTCTGAAATAAAGCAGATTTACACGTAGGAATCATGTAAGGTATCTGGTTTATATGAAGCGTCAACAAAATTATTGCAACGGATTGCAATGTAATAGTTCTTTACTTGGTTAAAAACTCAAATATGCCTTTCATATATTTTTTAATCTTTGGGAGGATTTAGAACAGTCAAAAAGTGGTGATTAACCAGATTTTTCCCTACTCGCCCTCACGTGACCGCTAAATAGCTGTTTATTCTAAACTAAATTATTTCAAACCGATATCTTGACTAGCGTTTGCTTTGATCTGAAGCACAAGAGTGAAATCTGGGGAAAAATGTCAAATCCGAGAACAAACAAGGAATTATTTCAGGTGGCAAGATTGAGAAACGAAACCTGCTTTTGCCAAAACGACAAAATGCTGATATAAAAAATGTTTTCGAAACATTCATTGCTGAAGACATATTCAACCGAAAAAATGCTTTTGAATATAGAACTGTTTGGTTATTTGGTGATTTGCATGAATAAGAGAAGGTTTCAAGACAGGAAGATGTTTGAGGCCGACACCGACTCTCAAGACATGTACACATGAAATTTTCCGAAACGATATCGTCCCCACATGACATCATGATGATTGTCGTAAATCAGAAGTTATAAGCTCTCGGTTAAAGCATTGTTTCATGATTAACGATTGAAATGAAAGATAATATCTTGGGTCAAGCAAATGTTTAGCACGGGATGCGAAACGTTGTGAAGAAATTTCTTTCACAAAACAGATAAACAGCAAGGAAAAACGTAGAAGATGATTTTCTTTGTAGACAATCAAAACTGGTAAATTTACATGAATCTACTTCATTTTGCTTCCAACGTTTTTTGTGAAGAGCAATTAGTTGATATATGTGGAACGAGTAGCTCCTCATTTACTGTATTAACTACTGTTATGTCTTCATTTATTTCCTGCCTCATGCAAAAAGGTAGTAACAATTACAAGTTTTTCATCGAGTAAAGTCACAACGTTTTTTTCTTTTTTCGTTTCAAACTTAGTTCAGACATTCACCCTAAAGCTTTTGAAATCATAACACGTGTATGTTTTAAACCGGCAACTTTTGTCTTGTCTGCTTGTTTCAGAAATAAATGATCTTGATGCAGTCAATAAAATAAGACAGGGAAATTTTTTTGGGTATTTATGAGGCAAAAAGAACCAAAACATCGTTTGCGCTATCAGGTTAGGAAATGAAAAGTGATAGCGTACACCAGGAGTGGCCTACAAGTCGATCGCAATCGACCGGTCGATCGCCGAGGTCACTTGGTCGATCGCACCTGATTTTGCATTGAATTTCCAAGATACCTAAAACGAACACTTTTCAATCACTATTGCAGGAAGTACATTAAAGTTATCCATGAATTGGTTGGTCACGTATATTCTTTGGTGCCTCTTGCGATGGCTGACCATAGGCTAGCACGGCAGATGCCGCGAAGGTGTTGTGATATGTTTTCCTATTACTGCGTGAAAATCATGATTTAGGCGTAACAGACACTTTGCCTTCTCTCTGTGCATAAGGCGATGGTACACTGTATTTGCACGTACGATGCTCAACTTTGGCATTTTGTACTTGTGACTTATTACCGACCGGTCGATCGCGAGTTAGCAAGAAATTTTTTAGTCGATCCCAGTCGAAGACAAGTTGGCCAGCCCTGGGGTATACAAAGCATCTCCCTATTAGGTGTAGTGGTCGCTACATGTCAGATCATGCAATCGACTCAATGCCACGCTCCACCTACACAAATGTGCCCATGAAAATATCAGAGTGAACTAAGTTCGTGGCGGAAGCAAGTGATGTCCTTCCGAGTGTTCATCTAACAAATCAACGATCCTTTGGGGAGATGTCTATGGACGCATTGCAAAATACGCTGGTGTATAGAAGGGTGTAATCGACCAATATGTTGGCGACAAAGCTCCTGCTGTAAATGTGCTGCAACAGCGCGCTGTGTACCGTGAACACTTTCTTCCAACACAGAGATTTGCACAATAGCGCGTGATGGAGAGATTCGTTGGGGCAGCGGTCACTGATCGATTTCTGCATTGCTTCCTTCATGTGATCCATTCCAATCTGTATTGGATGTTCGTGCGACAATGGGTGCAGAACTGTCAGTCTATCGCGTCGTGGTTATCTGCAAATTTAACCTGGAAATGCGAACAGGGCTTACCCTAACGAGCAAGACCAATAGGTCTTTGCAAAGAAAGTGGAAGGCCATCTGGACAAAAACATACGAAAGATCTTTGCAGACATCGCATAGTCTTTGTTCTAAGAGCTTCTGGAATGCACAGAACATGTAGAAGAGGAGTGGCAGCTGTTTAAAGCATCTGCCATTTTATCAACTGCTCTGTTACGTGGACAAAATTGACTCGAAGTTACCGCAGATGGCAGAAAATTACTACTTGATGGAAGCAGTAAGTTAAAGATTTCAGCCAAGCAAAGAAATTAGCCCACAAGCTAGACTCTAGCTTCCCAACAGAGCCGAACCTTCCTTCCATTCGCTGTACGCTGAGGCGCGAAATTCCGCAGCGCAAACGGTAAAAATGGCGAAAATGTAATCTTGGGTGAATTTCAGATATAAACTAGGTTCAATCACCAGGCAAACCAATAAAGCGTTCTAGGAAACCGCCAGGCGTTTCCGCTGAAACAGTGACCAAAATGGTGTATTACTCAGCAATGAAAAGGGATTTCCTGGCAGTCGAAGAGAATATTTCAAATATCCTTGGAATTCAGGCACTCTTATACCATCAGACATACAGAGGTGCATCGTTAAGAAGAAAATACCACCACTGCGACGGGGAGGTACTCCACACTGTCAAAAGAGTGAAGGTTGGGAAGGTTCCAGGTTGTGATGAAATACGACATTAAAGGTTTTTCTTTGAATAAAGTCTTTAAATAGAGAAGGAATGTTTTGGCTAACTCGTGTGTGTCAAGTGGCCTGACATTCTGGAATGGCACCGAAGGATTCGCAAACTGGGTGATCATTCCATACACAAGAAGAGAGACAGAAAGGAATGCACCACATACAGAAACGTTTCCCTCATCAGCCTCCCTGAAGAAATGTATGCCAATTGCCTTGAGAAGAGATGCCGCGAGATTATTGAACTTAAAATGAAGGATATCTAGTGCAATTCTTGCCCTGGCCATAGTACCACAAACCGAATTTTCACTCTCGACCAAATCGAGAAATGTTGACGGAATGCCAAAGATGACTGCGCTTGTTTTGTCAACAACAAAAAACAATACGACCGAGTCACTCAGGAATAGCTTTTGAGGGCGCTGCGGGAGTGTGGTTTTGGCGTCCGCCTGTTACTGCAACGTACTCCCCGTCAAGTCATTGCATTTCTACTCNGGGGGCGTTTGTGTAAATGACCGAGTTNCGCTGCAAATAAGCTGAAAGCAGCTGGTTGAAAGGTTCACGTTGGGTGAAGGCAGGACAACGAGAATGATTGACACGCATCGGCGAAGCAAACGCATTTCTGCGTGGGGCTTATCGCTCAGTGCGGTCACAAAACGGGAGCTTTGAAACACCGCGGAAAACTCTCAGATTTTCGATCGGTCTTTTTCCCATCTTTGCCTATGGTCATCAACTGGGTAAAGATTTAAAGAATGCCAACTCAAGTGCGAGCGTCAATGATGGGATTTTTGCGAATGTGCTACGCTTCGCAACAAACTGCTCAACTGTGAACATCGTGAATCCCTGACGTCAGCCGCTTCTGTGAATGGAGTATTCCAGTTACAATAGTATTGCCACGAGACGGCAATGCCCCAGGAACGATCGGTGAGGCAAGTCCAATTGACTCCACACCCACAGGAAAGCGAGTCAGACGCCGATCATAGATCAGGTGAAATGATTAGATCGCTAATTTGGTATGGACTCATATGTGGAGACAGCTGAAGTATTATAATTTGCTGAAAACCGTGAAATGTTTCAAGACCTAGGGGTGCTCCACCCGCAAACCCACCGAAATGTAATGTGGTGATGTAGTCCGTCATTTGAAAAGAGCGATTTGATTTGTTTAATGAAATGCTAAGTCAAACACAGAAGTAACAACGTCTTTACGTGAACTTATTTGCAATCAAAATGCTGCATTTCCTAGTTTGGAAAATTCAGCTGACGCTTCTTTGCAAAACACAGAGAAGCTCACATCATTTTCCACCTCTAGGACATTTCCTCATGTCCGCGCAGGGTCAGCTAGGCCTTGCGTATGAAGTTACGTTTGCGTGGAACAAGAAGTGCATATGGCAAGAAAAACATAATGATATATATACGCTCGTATATATAGTTGTCAGGTTGACAAGTGTCCTGTTAGCAGTTGTCCTAGAACCGTTTCAGCCACCGCAACGGGTAAAAATTAGTTTTTTCACTTGTTGATCCATTAGCAGTGCTGTGTAGATTATTGCACAAACGCAAAACGAACTCATGAAATGAGCAATACCTGAAGTACTTTAACGCCAACACATTCTGAAACGTTTACACTTAAGAGGAGTTCTTGAAGTTACAAGAAAAGTTTGAGAGATTTCAGGCGCTGTAGAATGTCTTTTTCTATTTTATTCAAGTTATAAAAGGCTTAAAAGTTTTACAAAGTTATAAATTAACAAGAAAGTTTTGTTAAAGTCACTTTGTAATCTCACTGGAGTGTCACAGTGGTTTGTGGGTTGCCGTGTGTCATTTTCGCTTATTCTGCGCCATGGACCACGTGGCTAACGTTCGCACTGAATGCTGCACTGGTGGCAGGCCAGTAGTACCACCGCTCGTTAGCTTTCCTTTGCCCGCATCGTTGCCAAGCACGAAGATGGACAGGCCCCAAGTACTTTTTTCAAGTCTTCGGTGTGACCCGACTGGGATTCGCATCTAATCAAGCACCATCTTCGAGCTCTTTAATCCACCAGGAAACTGCGCTGTCCAGCAATGCTCCATGAATCATGTTGTTTTTCCGCTAGCTGTTGTAAACAACCAACTGTTGTTTATCCGCAAAATACAACGCCTGACTCATTAGGCCGGTCGTGTGTCCAACTTCATGGAGTTAAACAGCTGTCGCGTTGTTTTCTGCACTGCTGCGTGACTCATGTGCTGCTGATGAAGTAGTCCCACATTGCTTTAACTTGAGGGTTTATGCAAGATAGTTGCAATTCCTTTCTTTATGTTTCAAGTACTTAGTTGCCTTGCACGCTGTGCGGTGCAAACTCTGCCATGAGATTGACAGGAGTTGCTTTGTTTGCGGTTTGTTTCGCAACGTCTGTTGCGCAATCGTCGAGGCGTTATTTGCCGTCAGGTAAGACCCGTTTTCTTTCTGGATTTGTTCCTTGTCGCAGGTTGACACCTAAATTTTGTTAGTTCACGTTCGTCGCATTAAAATAAAATGACGCAAGAAATTCAGATTGCGTTTGTTTCATTTCATGTGGTACTGTTTCGTTGAATGCAGTCAGCAGCAATCTGAAGCCTGCACAATGTCGTTGAATGTAAGGGCTTGCTCAAGTCAAATAGAGTTGCCGCAATCGCTCATCGTCTGTGAATCTTTATTGCCCGTTCCAGAAACGTAAGGAATTTGCAATTTTTGTCAATCACCGCATGGCTGCAATTGCTTTTCAGAAAAACTAAACTAGCTACATTTTTAGTTGCTTGATTTTTCAACTAATTTTCAATTAAAACTCTTTTCTACCATGCTTGCTTCATCATACAACTTTGACTCAAGCACTTTGATTGGCTGCAGTGCTTGTTTCGTTGTGGCGTAACAGACCCTACTTGACAGTTGCTCTATGGATTGTTACATACACGATAATTAACAATAACATAACATGGAAAATTCGTAACATGGCTAAGCACCTAACACTATAGGCAGTAGTGCTTTAGTTGTGGAAAATACATATGCACATTCCTCAAATACCATGCTGACTCGTCACCGGTGTTGCACTCCTGGTCAGGTTTTGTCCTGAAAGGTCGATCACTCATGCCTGCAAAGCAATGAACTGAAACAACAGTTAACTAAGACTGTTGTTAACTAAGACTGTTGTTAACTAAGACTGTTGCAATTAACCAAGACTGTTGCAGATAGTCGTAAAAATTGCCTGATGAAAAGAAAAGCATTGCAATATTATGTCTCTTATCAGGACCCTTGCTCGATTTGAATGACTTGTAATTGCTGAAAATTTTTTAGTACTTTCGTGATTGCTTCTGATTACATTCCGTTGATCGTTACTATTTTATTTTTTACTGTTCTTCACAAGTCCAAGTGAATTATTTCTCTACCTCGCACTCAGCGAGAAGCTACCGTTGACATGCTTTCAGGCTTCCTCCTACTGCCACTTGTAGAGATTGCGTGTTTTGCAACTTACCAAAACAAGCAAAAATTGCAAAACTGTTTTTCCTTTCTTGCATTCCGAACGACCAAAACTCAAATTGGTTTTCATGAGCTGACCACGGGCGTTGAATCAGCAAAAAAGTGTTGTTTCTCATACTGCACTTTCGAGTGGGCAAAATGAAAGTTGACCACTGTTGCTCCCTTTGCAGAACGCATTTCGGCTGCCCCTGGAAAATTCCAGGCCCCCCTGGATAAAAATGTTTTTGGTTACCCCTCGAAAAATTTGCCATTGGCCCCCCTGGAAAACCCTTCCGACGCCGACGGAGACAACACAAGTCATCCTTGAATTTCAAAATACGTCACGTTTGTGTGAAACACATTTGATCATAACTTGTGTGTCCAACAAACTACTCAAGTACATGCAAGTCTTTTGAGTCCCGTATATCAATGCTCCATGCATAATTTGGATAGTTTAGAAGTGTTGCTGCTGTCAGCAAAAGATCTTCGATTTGGGTGGGGGTTTATGTAATTTGTCACAAATTGGTTGAGTTAAGAGAAACGGCATTGGCAATGCCACTTAAAGGCACTGGCTTTCTCTACTGTTCCCATCATGAAGTCAAAACCCACTGATAATAACGTCTGTTACAGTATGTTACGTTCCATTTTAGGAAGAAACTACCAATGCAGGGACAGACACGGCAACATGTACCCATTGGGAGAGCACACAAGAGTGGAGGACGGCTACCGCTGTACGTGCACTTACGACGGTCGTGCAACGATTCTCCGATGTAACCATCCATCCTACAGAACAAGTTTACTGGAACACGTACTCGGAAACCGATACACTGGCGCCGCCCAGAACGAATTCGTACGAAATTATGCGGCAGGTCAGGGCTTGTGGTAACGTATTTCTACCAAGGTGTTTTCAACACTTATTTGTCGACTGGTAAATAAGGATAAAAGGCAACATCATTATTTTAAAAATTTCAAAAAGCTCACTGCATCCGGAATTTTTTTCAAAGTGCAGTCATTGAATTAAACTGCACGAACAACAATTTTGTGTATTCGCAAGTAAAAATTGTTTTGATCAATTCAACACCATCTTGCTACCTATTCTCAGAACAGTGATCAAACTGTGCCAACTTATTAACGTGACCAACTATCGTCTCCAGAATGTATGCATATGCTGACGACCTAGCAATCATGCATGCTGATAGAGACTGGCAGGCAGTGGAAGGGGTGCTGAGTAAAGACATGGCAACCATAGATGAACACCTCCAGGCTTTGAAGCTAACGCTCAGCACCACAAAAACGGTGTCGGCAGCCTTCCATCTCAACAACAAGGAAGCTAAGCGTGAGCTGAAAGTCAACTTCAACAACGAAACCCTGCCCTTCTGCTCCGAGCCCAAGTAACGTTGGACAGGTCGCTCACGTACCGCCGACACCTTGAGTCACTTCGCAAGAAGCTAACATCACGCATCGCACTCCTGAGGCGGCTTGCTGGC
>JGI24159J19872_10010119_pt1 | contig 12371 bp, 11 predicted proteins | sample Ectturendosymbi4_FD_19872 | JGI IMG/M metagenome (IMG submission 19872)
AGGGCCACCTGAAGGCACCTGTCATCCTCCTATGACAGGTGCTTTCACGTGGCCTTCCTGTACGACATTCGCTCATACAGTATAGTATTTTGCGAACCACATCATAATGCAGTAGGCCTATTCCGCTTTCAAAAGAGTCCCCAAGAGCAGCTCCAATGTGTAAGTAGGCTTCCCTGCTTTCAAAGGAGCCTCTAACAACACCTGTAACGTGCAGATACTCTGCTTTGCAAGGACGCCCAACAGCAACTGCATTGTGTAGGTACTCTGCTTTCAAATGGACCACAATACCAGCTGTAATGTGTAAGCCTTACACTTTCAAGGAGGACCACAATAGCAAATGTAATGTGTACGTAGGGTCATTACGCTTTCAAAGGGGCCCCAATGGCAACTGTAATGTGTAAAGTACCTTGCTTTCAAAGGGACCGAACAGCAACTGTAATGTATAAGCACTTTTCTTTCAAAGGGCCCTCCAACTTCTCTGATTTCTAGTGCTTCATATTTCAATTTGGAGAGGCGAAGCTTTCTTTGGGGAGCTAAGTGGTGTCTGGACTGAATATTGGGCCCCATTGACCCGTTTCCCCCCAATTGGGGTATGGAGTGCTGCTGATACGGCTCTGGATACGGGGACCCGGGAAAGTTAAAATGCGCATGATCTGTTTTTGTATGATCAAGCCTAAAATTCTTAGTGTAAGCCAGCTGCCGTAAGCAATTAATTTATTTGTGAATCTTAGCATGACAGCTTATTGTAATTACTATACAAACAAGTTATACAAGTTTCGACGAGGGCCTAAAACATAAAGGGGGCCGGTCTCGGTCTTCGTTCTCCCGGGTAAAATTTCTCGCAGAGGCCTTGCAACAGAGCATATATCTTTTCGCACGCGACAGGGCTGAACGCGGTGTAACTTGTAAGAATAGTTAAACCACTATAATTTCAAGAAAAAATCGCCCACCAAACATGCGGGTGAAGACATGTCTGGGCACGAACACAGTTTGTTGCGATGCACATGAACATCTGCACAGCGCAGACTTGACAAAGGAAACGCGTGCAATGCTGCGGCTGTCAGACTTGCAGTCGGAGCCAGCCTTAGAATTTTGCATCGCACTTCCCCCACCTCACAGTGGCTATATCAGACTCTGCTGCAATCCCGTCGCCACGGGGTTTTGGTGAGATTAGTCCCCCAAACAAAGCTCCAAGACCCCCAAATTTAAATATGAAACACTATAAATCAGTGGACTTTTTGTCTAATTTAAATGTCAAGCCCCCCTGAAGAAACGTAAAGCCACCCCGCACAAAGCTAAAACAGCCTATTCAGGACTTTCTATCGACGGTTCTGCTCTGTTGCAGAGCCAGCGTCGAACATTGCCACTGCGTCAAACCAGCATCGTTCTTTATAGCTGCCGCAGCGTTGCACGCAAACATGGTTTCGTCCGGTTTTCACTGCGAGAGCAGCATGTTTGATTTAACCGTCACCAGGACCTGATGTTGCCACTGCTGAACTTATGGTCTCAGTCCTGTCGTTACGGGGGAGGGCTTTGGTGGGCTTATTTTCCTCAAAAGAAGCTCCAAGACCCCCAAATTGAAATATGAAACACTATAAACCAATGGAGTTTTGTCAAATTTTAGAATGTTAAGACCCCGTGCACAAACGTAACTCCCTATTGAAGATTTTTTGGGTACGGTTCAGTAGCGTAGCCAGCCCAAAAATTTGGGAGAGGCCAAACATTTTGGGTGGGGAATATGCTTGATTTTAGGCGATTAACTATTTTGTTTGGGATACCACCTCTCAAAGCACAAAATGACTAGGCCTATATGTTCTGAAAATGTTTTTGGGAGGCATGGCTCCCTATTCCCCACTACGCCTAAGCAATGTTTCTGTGTAGTCTTCATCAGAAATTTGTCTATGGCTGATGCGATGTTTCAATGTTTTGCTCCTCTCTCAGTGTTGACTGTGTTTGTCAGCTACAGTAACACTTACTGTGTAACGAATTATAACTGGTTATTTTTGTGTTCTTGTGTCATTCAAGTACTCTTGTGACATGAACATGAGTTTGAATGAAGCAAACAAATAAATAAAATAAATAAAGAAATGACGAGACGGTGAATTACCAAATCTACTCTGTCTTTCCTTGACATACATTGTGATAGGTTGCGGTCAGCAAACGATCCCAACATTATCACATCGCTGCTACGTACTTCTTCAAACAGAAAGAAAATACTCTGTTGTGCAAATAATTTTGTATTAGTCGCAGTTTTCTATTCTTAATAATAAAACCTTAATCCACGTTCTTCTGGTTGACTCGCCATAATTACGGTTACAGTAGTCATGCTTGCAGAACTAACACATTTCCTAAAGCATTGCAACCGATTTCGCTTCCCCAGCTGCTACGCATCGTATCCCTGCAGTTTTATTTGACAGTTAAAAGCCTAGGTTTGCTGTGAGCTTTTGAGGAATCAACCGACTGGGCTCTGCTTTCATCTTTTTGCGATGATTCACTCTTGCACTCAAGTATGTAGCCTACACTCAACAATGGGGGTATGCAAGGAATCGATCAGCACATTTTTAATAGGAAATCGATACTGTGTAAAGCTATGATCCTTAGTCCTGAAAGCTGCAAAGGGTAAAAATTTGAAAGGCTGAAAACAGAGCAGAGAAAGCAAACAAACCCATGACTAAAATGATGAACCTGAACACAAGCCACGACAATTAAAATCTGGAAAACAGCCTAAATGTTTTCCAAATGAATGATTTCCCTGGAGCAACGCAACTAACTGACGCCAAAGCTCACGCAACTCAACAGACTTATTCATGCCTGAAACAACACGCCGTTATGAGCAAGAAGGGTTGAATGCGTGAGTGAGTTTTCATTCGTTACGATGGCAACCAATTATTGGATTTTATTTTATTAGCACCTGTTATATTAATGTTAAAGTTTAACCGTTTTTTGCTTATGTTCTTGTTTTCTTACCACTGTGTTTTTCACCCGATTCAATTTCGTTTCTGTACTAACATGGCAAGAGGCGATATCCTGGTTTTGCTCTGCTTTCACTTATGTCATGAAATAAATTTGTCGCGTTACATGCCCTGCGAATAAAGTTTCTTTTTTCTGCTATATCACGTACATATTGCGGTAAAAAATGATGAAGTAAGTGCGACACTCAAATTACCCTAGTATTCTTAGTGAAAGGTCAAACGTTTACCTTCCGTGATTTGTTTCTGTTAATATAGGTTTGCTAACGCTTCGCGTTTGTCTGTTATATTTTGATTTTGTAGAAACACNATATTATTTATGTTGGGTAAGCAAGTCAGTTGGATTTTAGTAAAGCTTTACTAACTGTTATATTTCACCTTTACTTACATTTTAATCAATGTCGTGCGGTCAGAGCATACATAGAAGGGGGTGGGGCAAACGGGGCTACAGCCCCAAACGGGGCAACAGCCTCGTTTCCAAGGCATGGGGGCATCCAAAGTGTGAAATTACAAAAATGAAAATGCTGTAACTAGACGCGTTTCGTATTTTAAGGCTGCTAACAAATAATGCATGGATTTAATTTTTCGAAACATCTTTTAAATATACCGAATGTTTTCACATCCAGTCCTGTGCAATGTAACCTAAATAGAAACTACAGAAGCATGTTATTATGATAGCAAAAACAAAACTATCAATGTGTGTCAGCAAAAAAGTTACGTAGGATGACCAAGCGAAACAAAATATAACTACTCAACAAACAATACTGAGTAGTACTAACCAAGCATCAAACAACGATAAAAAACTTATTATCAACAGCAGTGCATCCTTAGGGTGTTCAAGACTGCCGCCTACGAAACGCTGTGGAACTCTCTACTAACTAGAGCTGTGGTCGCAGAAGCAGAAGGGTAGCAGAAGAGTACGCAGAAGGAATGCCAAAGTGTGTTCTGAATGCAAAAATAAACAACTTTTCCGCCTTATCACAATAGTGTTTTCTCTTTCATCATGCACCCACTTTGTAGGTTGCGCAGACGAAGGAACCCCAAACCAATATCTCTAGGAATAGGGGTACTCGGCGTCGGAAAGGCTCTAGAACAGGGTTTCTCACCCGGGTTCATGTGGCCATGCAAAGGGGCCACAGGGCGGAGTTTGGGGGACTGCGAGCAGTCTTCCGATCAAATACGTTAAGATAAATGGGGTGGGCGAGAGCGCAGTGTCAGAGTTTCCATCTACCAATTAGAAGGTTGGGTGTTCGATCCACGACCACTGATTAAATCGCCGTAGCTCTCCTTGGGCAAGAATGTTCATTCCAACCACCATGGCAAGAAGCAAATTTCAGGATTGCCGTCAGCAAAATCAAAGTTTAAAAAATGTACGTTTTTTCTTTGTTGTAGCACGGGGTCATGGGGGTCACGGGGTCACGGGGCCATGAGTGTTGAGTGTCTCCGGGGCCACGAACCACGAAAGGTTAAGAAACACTGATCGATAATAACTGAAGTGCGACTGATTACCAATGATTCATGTTTGAACAAGATACTGGGTGTTTCAAACTTTTAGAAAAGAGATCCAATTTATGTTATTCTGTTCAGGACTAACTGCTGAAATGTTATCTTGCTTTTGCTTCTGAACTTTTCTATGCTTACCACTTTAAAATTGTTTTATTCAGTAATTACAAATTTAATCTGTGTGAAAATGATATTTGAAAAACGTCTTCGGTGTTTCAAACTTCTAAAATTTAGATCCAGTTTATGTTGTTCTGTACAAAACTGCTAAAAGATGATATTGCGTTTAGTTCTGAACAGTGGTATGTATTCCCGCCTGAAATTGTACATTTCAATAATTATAGACGAATTATAGAGTACATTTTGTGATAAATCACTGGTTTGTTTTTGAAACCATTTAAATACCTTTTTGCACAACTGCAAAAAATGAATCAAGCTCTACCAAACGTTGGTTTGGAAATGTGAATAAAACGTCATAGCGTGACATATGGAACAGCGCACACCGATTAGCATGACTACCTTATGCCCAGTGGCGGAGCCAGCCCAAATTTTTTAGGCGGGGGCAAAAAGTTGGGGGGAAAATATTTGTCTTCAGGTGAACAAGAGTGCTTTTGTTTGGAACCCCTTTTATCAAAGCACAAAATGACGAGATATGCTAAAAATGGGGGGCATGACCCCTGCACCCCCTGGCTACGCCTATGCTTATGCCACCTATATTGAACCATTCAGGGCCGCAACCAGCAAATATTTTTGGAGATTAAAATAATTGTAACTTGTTCTTATACCTAACAACTAAAAAAATTTTTGAAAGTTTCGGGGGGTCTAATGCTCGGTAGTGTTGACATTAAGTGCTTTTGTTACATTCAGAAAAAGGACTGTCAAACATGTATATTTTTCAGTTTGATTTTGAACTTCAATAATGCATTGATGATGTAATTCCAATTCCGTACATTTTGTGCACGCTCTATTGACCTAATTAAATATGTTATAGTTTTCACATTATGATCTCTTTTGAATGCATGTTTCACAAAATGCAAGATTAAATTGAACCTTGCGTCTTTATCAAGAAAACGTTTGGTATAAAAATTAAAAGCAGCCTGTTTGGCTTCAATCATTGCTGACTTTACTTACATTTGCTGTAAGTCACGTAGTAGCACGTTTTGCCCTATGATCTTCCGCTAACAGTCACAGACCAAATGACTCACTGATCAGGAAACTACAGACATGCTGCCGGCTAAAACAAGCAAACAGGCTACTTTCCTCACTCAGCGCCTGTGTTCATACAAAACCTGGGTGGAAGATGCATGCTGTTGCTTGAATGGCTCATGCTTTTCAAAAAACTTTTTGAACGTTAGATTGCAATTGGGAAAAATAAGACAAAGAGATTGCAATTGGGAAAGAATCAAAAAGATTTGGTAATTCCAAGGGCGTTATTATGAAAACGTAGAGATGCTGGGTAGCTCTCAGAATATTTTTTTGCAAACTCGGCATACGAGTAAAAATACCGGGTGGTCTTTGTGAAATTTGAGGTAAATTTTAAGGACGCTCATTCGAAAAATAAGATTCATGTAAAATCAGTAGGCTATTTCACGGTAGCAAGTTTGTCAATATGGATAAATTTTTCTGTTTTAATCTTTGATGTTTCTTTTTTCTCCACCAGAAACAGGAACATTAAAATCTGATCATGCTAACAGAAAAATATATGATTTAAATGAAATCTGGTTATGGGATTTGCAAAGCGTACTCTACTCCATGTAAAAGTTTGTATAATCTTCGGAGCGTGGGTTTAAGCAATTCCAATTCCATCCAAAAACTGAAAGCAAACTTCACCTCAGAAAGGTATGCTTGTTCCAACTGCGTAATTTACCTTTTCTTACTAAAACATGGTCTTCAAAAATAGTGAAATCACTCTGTTCACCGGCATTCATAACTTTGACAACCATTCAACAGCAAGGTTTTTGAATTGCATAAGTTCAGATAAGTTTGCTTGATATTTATAGAATCATCACCGCAATCTTCAAAACTGCATTTTGATACTTAGAATAAAAGGGCGAATATGGATATGGCTTTATCCATCATAGCCGCTGCAAATGGCAGACAGCTCAACCAATAACTGACTGAAGTGGCCACGACCCAGATAAAGCTCTATACCACTGATAAAACTGTAAACATCAAAACACCTCCGTACGTTAACTGATAAGTCTAATGTTTTGCTTTCATTTTATGCAGTTGTTCTTAATATTTACTCGCTCGTCAAACACATAAACAAACATCGAACCATTGCGGTCTGGAGCTGGAGTGAATAATAATTATGAAACATTGCAAACTTGTTTTTCTGATCTTTTCGCACAAGAAGGGGGGTGGCGTCTCCATTAGGTGCAGCTAGATGAAAACGTTAAACGACTGAGCGGCATGCACGGTTTACAAAAGCAGTATTTTTCTCAAAGAGCAAAATTCTGAAAATTTTACTCATGTAGCCTACCATACATTTTTTCCGTGGAGACTAAACCCGTGCAAATGATGAAGAGACACGCGATACCTCAAGTATACGGCATTACTGTAATTTGGGATAAGCAACACAGTTATTGACAAAAGTGGCATTTTTCAAACATAGTACCCCTTGTTGAGATTGCTACTTCCTGGGACTTTCCCTTGAGAGGTATCACAGTGAGATGCTTCTTTTGTAAGCTCCAGAAACAAGCTCAAAAATGGTTTCTCTGGACATCAATATTTATGGCTTTACATCTCGAATGCAATATCTGCTAGGGGTGCGTCTGCAATAGCAATAAACATAGTAACTAATGACAAGGGCAACCAAAAGTCAATAAAGTCAAAATTTTTCTGCCTTTTTAAAGCTCATGAAACGTCCACAAACCAACTTTCACGCTCATACCACGAGGGAATCCCAAGCTATTAGGTCAAAAAAGTCAAAATTTATCAACAGGTCAAAATGTAGGCTATGCTTAAATCAAACTTTTCTTGCAACACAGTTTTTTCTCTTTATCAATATTTTATTGAAACTACAACAGCAGGTATTAATATGCTTTTGCAAGTTTAGTTGCATTTCGGCAATAACAATATGTTAGTTGTGACTCCTGACGTGGCAATGTTGTTTTGCCCACTGCTGGACAATTGAATTCTATTTAGGATAGGTGTGGTAAAGAAAGAACAATGCATCATCCCAAAGTTGAACAACCAATTTTTGTTAAATTTCGAAGCATTGAGTGCGTGATTATGCTTCTGGGTTAACCTCTACACTTAAGGCTGAGTTATTTTGCTATTGTAAACGCATAAAATTTATAGTTCAAAATAAAGCCAAATGTTTAAATTATAGCGTCAAAAGTTTAGGTTTTTAGGCCAAAAACTTGGTTGCCCTACTAATGGCCTTATGAAAACTTCTCTGGTGGAAAGTTCAACGCAAACTAATTTGCTGAAACGAGCGGTGACAGATCTTTACCGGTTTCAATTTCATGACAACACCCAAACATTTTACACTTTTTAAAAACAAAATATGGGATTTTTCGATTGCTCGTGATCCACGAGTCGGTGAAACGGTGGAAAACTATAACACACCAAGGGAAAACGGACTCTTAAAAGACAAAGAGCAGAAAACACATTCTTAAGCTTCTCAGCTTTCACATCTTGGTTTTTCAATCACTCACTCACTCTGCGTCGTGATTTTCAAAAGTTTTGTAGTCAGAGGCGAATTTTCATTTTCGGGGCCCTGGGCTATTTTAAATTGGGGGCCATTCTGGAAGGTTTACGACGACTGATGTCATACAAATTAGCGCTACACATGCTCATTACATTCACTGAATAAGCTGCTCCAATTCATAAACATATTAGTTTATTCTGAATTCCCTCGATATCAGGAACAAAAACAATGACAATGAAACTAACGAAAAAGGCAGCGGTGAAGCTATCTGACCACACTCCCATTACATATTTATTGAGTACCTCAATGGCCTCATGTAATCTGCATAATGGATTCAGGCGTTTTGTTCCACACGTTATACGTAACAATAACAATTCTCAACGCCATAAAAAGAGAATGCTCATCGCCAGTCACTTCAACCCCTTGCGCTCATTCTTCTGTAGAGATCTTTTGTTAGCGGATAGTGAAAAAACGTGCGTTGAACCAAAATAAAAATATAATTGCTTACATAAACGCTGGAAATTATCCTTACTCCTAAGATTTTGGGGCCCCCCGACATTGGGGGCCCTAGGCTTAAGCCTTTTTAGCCTAATGGTAAATCCGCGCCTGTTTGTAGTATATCCAGGGCAAGGCAAACGCAAAGAACAGCCATTTTTCAGTGGTTCGTAGCACATTGGATTACATACAGTTTTTTTTACACCAAATGGCAACTGATAATCATTTCCCTGCAACGGCATTTTTCCTGCCGGACCGCATCGTAGCGCCGAAGGCGAACATGCAAGAAATTAAAAACAATTCATGCTGCCTGGAAAACAAGTGCAGGAAGCTTTCAGCACGAAATAAAAAATTACATGTTTCGCACGAAAATTTGTTTCACTGTAGAAGGTAGGTGAACAAATGTACAATATCTGTTTAGATACAACATTGCAGCTATGAGGATTTGCACATGGAAACATAGAGTTGGATAGGGTTGGTTGCTTGTAGAGAAGCTTCAGAAAATGCCTGTTAAAAATGTTATTTTGCGATTTCCTGTCAACTATAATTCACGTGCATTTTGAAAACTTTAACAGAACGAAAAACCTGAAGAAAAATTCATATTATTATCAAAGGTCTGTTAGTGAATAGTTCTTGCTATATTTTCAAATCCATCAATGCAATACTGTTTTTACTGTGAAATTTACCAAATCATTAAAAAATGCCGTGGAGTATCCTTTCAAGAGAAGCAGTGTTTGCGAATGCCTCTGTACTCTAAAGCGTGAGCCAGTTTTTTAAACTGTGAAAAGTGATTTCCAATTCGCACGGTGTAATTATTACTTGTGAACAGAATTTCCCTTGGTACCTTGTATTAATTATTTTTCTGCCTTTCAGTCGGGCCCGGGTGACGTTTAAGAACTTTGAGGTAAACTTTGTTGATACAAGTTGTAGTCATACAAGTGATGTGACGTGACTGTCGTTGGCTGGTTGGCCTCGCTCGCTGGGCGGAGCAAAGTGATTTTCAACTTTTTCCCACAAGTCATGTTTCAACTTGGCCATCTCGTCGTATTCCATATCCATAAGATCTCCAAGTAAGTCAACTCCGCGCAGGCTTCTGTTTTCTGCTTTTCCTGCTCGAACTTCCCCTCGTATCAGTTGCCAAACAAAAACAACCAGTTGAACGTAGCTGGCCAATAAGTTCAAAGTCAGAAACAGCCTGTATGTGGTGAGATGAATGTACAAGCAAGTGAACTTACAAGAAACATCGCCCGTGCCAATGGTGCAAGCGTACTCGTTTGACGCCCGCGCAACACTCGCCCAAAGGAAATAGGTGCATCCTGCACCATAGGTCAAAGAAAACATAAGCGAAACCAAGTTCCTGTAGCGATAAATGACAAAAATGTTTATAGCGTAAGCAAGGAATTTCAATGATTCTTTGTCAGAGCCAGGAACGAAATTTGGTTCTTGCTCGTTCACCGGGACGGGGCGTTCACTCAGCATTGCCGAATATCCTTTTTTCTGTTCAAGAAAATGCTCGACAAATCGGTATACTTCTTGAACTGCTCTTTTCACGCTTGGCATATAAAGCCAGAAGTTGTTGGAAAGAAAAGCCAGCGCGCTGGCCACCGTGCCAATCCAGGGCAAACTGCGTAAAACCCAGTCACCCAGCAGAAAGCATTTGTCGTAGACGTAATCGGCATTCGTTGAAAAGCACTCGGTGTGGTTGTTCTTTAAAGCAGTGCACGAAATTGCGCGGCTGTTCGGCGAGAAGAAAATAACCACAGAACCGATCAGAACTAAGATGGTGACGGAACGAAGCGTCTCCCACCAGGGACGCATGCCGTGACTTGCCAGCACGTCTTCGAACACCAATAGATCATTCAAAGCCATACTTGACCACAAACTGCTGGGTCTTTATGCTGGACTTTGCTGTCAACGAGATGGTTTCATTCGTGAAAACAGGTCACGACGCTTCTTTTTCGCCAGTGACTTGAATAATCAAACAAGCGACAATATTCCAAGGTCAACGGGATGTCACATGACAATTATGCATGAAAGACGTATCATTCACTGCTATTCTTTTAAGGATCTTTTAACAAAAAGCAAAGTTCAATTATATTTATTGTTTTGTAAATAGCTGTTGCCATAGTGAGCAGGATAACTTTAACTGAGGGACTCGGGTCCGGTCCAGGACCTCCTGGTATTGTATCTGGAACTCCGGATCCAGGATGAGAAAAACATTACCATAATCACGTACAACACCCATCATATTACGCCAAGTATTCATCCAAAAGGGCCGTTTTGTGTTATACAGTATACACTAAGAGATAAAAACGAGGTTAGAGATGTTTTGGCAGAATTAGCTCCATACGAGCTCCCACAAGACAGAACTATGCTCTTGCACATGCAATTGCTTTGGTTGAGTCAGCACAGCAACAAAACAGCTTCCGCAGTAACCGTTTGACATCCCCGGTTAGTACAAACGTATATAAACACCTTTTCGAAAACTGAGGAAAAACTTACCTAATACGGATGACTTATCGTTCCATATTCCTGAAAATATTTCAGAACTACGGAAAGAGAAAACGTTTTCAAATGCAGTCGTTTGTGTTTCAGCGAGTTCAGGTGCTTAAATCACATGCAAAATCAATTGCTCCCGAAGATTCTCAAGCCTCAGCATAAATACATTTGTTGTTTCTGCTATTCATAAATATCAGGATTTAGTAATAAGTGCCACTAGTTGAGAGAAACTACACACAATTCAGTTAACAGTGAAACGGCCAAAGTAACTGATTGGCTAACTGGAAACAAGTTCTAACTAAACACTTCTTAAAAACAGTAGCCTGTGTTAAACACAAACAAACATGTCAACTCAGATTTCTCTAAAATAAGTGTAAGCGGCAATTGAAGGGTGCAATCTGAGGTATAAGTGTCTTGGTGTAATTGTGGACGAGAAATTGACGTGGAAGGATAGATGTAAACAGTTGTTTTGCACAGGATCCAAATGTGTTGTCGTACTCATGGGCGTACCGAGGTTAGATGGGGTCCGGGGTAAGAATGAAGTTGGGCGCATCCATTTTCGAACCTAAGGTCTTTCGGGAGCAAATCTACTTGCGAATTTGTTGGGACTTTTCGGCGGCGCCTCTCCGTGATTCAGCGCCCGGAGCATTGTGCCTCCCTCGTTACCCCACTGGTCGTAATGTACAAAGGCAAGTGGGCAAGCACTTCGCATAGGCCTGAGTTATATCATAACCATACAAACTCACGAGTGCTGTGTTGCTTTGCTTGTGTGATTCACCACGAACGGGATGTTCGTGAAGAATAACACCATTATATATGTAGCGCGAGCAAGCAATAGTAAGAGAGATTGCGAGCATGATCTCTATTGTTGCTTGCTGCCACAGTGTGAAGCTTTGTGCACATGCCGCCCGCTCTTTCCGATCGCAACAGTGCAATACAAAGTATTGCCCGGGGAAAATCTCTTTCGTGTCACATAATGCAAAAATCAGTGTTGAAAGAGATCTGGAATATAGATTTAGGTATTAACAAAACGCAGATAATCTTGCAAATACAAGGTTTCATTAGTTCAGAAAATATCCGAGTCTGCTTACATTTTACCTAAAACTGTTATATGCGTAAACGTCCATACCTGGTACTATCGTTGGTAGTTTTAGTTTCATTGTTGCTTGTAAACATAGTTCACTGGACTTCAAAAATAACTGAACTGGTCTAACCGGACATTTGCTAATAATGATTGTATTGCCCTGCGTTCT
>JGI24159J19872_10010120_pt1 | contig 12371 bp, 11 predicted proteins | sample Ectturendosymbi4_FD_19872 | JGI IMG/M metagenome (IMG submission 19872)
AGATGAAACAATGCCGCCGGCGATTCAAATATATAGTCAAATTAACCACCACGTTAAACACACCTTGGCTTCCTGGGCAGCAAGGCAGGGGGCGGGTGGTGGGCGTGTCTCCGGTTCCCGTTATTCTCCAGGGCGTTCAGCAGCCTCCTTGTACGAGGGCTGAAGCGCCCGCTGTTTGAGGGGGGTTCCGCAGCGCTTACCCCTGATTTCGAATCTAAACATAAATAGGCGTCGTTTGAAAGAAAACTGTAAACGAACAATCGAAGTTCGGGTCTTTGATCGGTGCCTTACAGCCGCGTAACAACGTTGCAGCAACGTTTTGCATGGATCCGCTGCTCCTGTGTTCCTCGGCGTTTTTTTGGTGATATGCCCCTTAAGCAATATTTTGTCTGTCAAGCACACCCCTTGGCTGTAATCATGAGCACAATGAAATTATTGCAACTGGAGTTAAAATTTCATTACGAAAAAACTCGTGTCCCCCTTGGAGTACCTTTGCATACTCCAGGAGTACGCGTACCCCATTTGCGAACCACTGCTCTGCTCAACTGGCCGGATCTGAGCAGCGGGGGATTTATGTGGGGGTCGTTGCGGAGAGCTTTCGTGGAAAAGTGTTTCAAATTGCAAATTGTGCAGAAAAGTCTTGCACACGTTTTCCTTTCAGCAACGCATTTACGCAAACTACAAACAATACGACGAAATCACTTTTGTGAAGAATAATATTTAAAAAGTAAATTGCTGCATTTGAAAAGAACAGCTTCACTCCCACCCGAATGGCAAGAAACTTGCTGCTACTTTTTTTTGAATCACCATCGCAATTTGGCTTTTCATTCAACCACAAGTCTGGACGAATGACAAACACGTGTCATGTTCTGTGGCAACGCGTCGACGAAACGGAACGTAAGATCAGTTCCGCTTCGGTCTGCGCACGTATTGCGCCATCGCAAGCATCAGGCGACGACCCCGCAGCTTGTTTACACCAAGAACAGCAGAAAAAAATCACCTTCCGTTGTTGCTTTCGAGGCTTCCTCGACGTTGGCCGCATCCTGCCCGCCAAGTTGTTCCTCCCCGGACTCGGGTTCGAGAACATTCTCCTGAAAATAAAAAAGTTGCAAATATTACTACAAGTGGTATTTCCTGCATGACTTTCGCTTGGAGTGTCTTTTCCGTCGGCGCATTCTTTAAAATTAAGACAGCCCCAAGTCTTGGCTAAACCACACAAAAACTTCAGCACGAAAACTTCATGTGTCAATAATTTTCCTTTAGCTTTTTTCCTTCGGTAAGTGCAGAAGCATATGTTGTTGTTGACACTCAACACGTACTGTTGGCACTCAACCACCGACAGTAAACAACTCGAAGCTTCTCGTTGCCAACGAAAAGCGCGGTCACGTCCTCCCACGGAAGTTACACATATGTGCGGAAACATGCGCAGAAAACGAATATGCTTTTCTGAAAAAATTGCACTTTTCTGCGGACAAGAGTTAAGTGAGTTATGCGTTTTAGTCACTGCTATTATTATCGCAGCCGTTGCAAACAAACAGACAAGACAACGAACTGGGGAAGCGCAAGCGCTCGTCTGTGACGTCACATCCGACCATGTGACTCGCACTGTGACGTACGTATTGTTGTCAATCGTACACGCAAAGCTCACAGCATGTCGGATATATTGGGTTTTAACAGGAGAATCTTCCTTATTGGCGATGGTTTGTAAAAAAATCTGCAAGAGTTACCGCACCGCACAGCAAATAAGACGATGGTCTGGTGATCGGCTTTGGCAGAGTATTAACAAGAACGAAATGAGTGACCTGTCCGCACAGCGCTGGTTCGTTTTACAGCTTGAACACGACGTCTAGCCACAAAAGCAGCGCAAAAGCTCGTTTCGAGCTATTGCCTGAAGCGAGATCCGGTCGAAAAGGCGCAGCTGACGAGAAGTGTCGGAACTTCCTGAGTCAGTTCTTTACCGACTTCGTGCCACACAACGATGTCTTATTGACAAAGACGCCTGGCGGTCACCAAGCATGGGATGACGCAAGACAGGAGGCCGGAGCGTCAGAATTTACAGCAGAGATGTCGTCGAGACCTGAACTTAGAGCCCGAGACCTGGTCACAATTTCGAGACCGAGACTTCATCAAAAAACCCGAGACCGATACTTGAATATTTGTGGATTATGCCGGAAATTTTTCAAAAAAGTTCCAAAGAAATATCGTCACCGCTTCGAAGTTAACTTTTTTCGAATTTCTGGCATTTTTCCTGCCTACTTTTATTGTTTCTTAGCTGCAGATACAGCAGACAGAAAACACGACAACAGAAGTTGTATTAAGCCACATCGTTGCAGTATTCAAACCTTTGAGACAGAGACTCGCAAATAGGTGTCTCGATACCGTGGCCAAGCCTCGAGACTCCATCACTGGTTTACAGACAACAACAACAACTCACCGGCTTTTCATCGGTTTGTTCTTCGTTCGATGATTCGACTCGTTTCATTCGCTTTAACCTCGACCGGAGCTCGTCCACTCGAGCGGGGGTTGTTGATGGGGGGCTAGGGGGGGTGCTACCTCCCACATTTTTCGCATCGGGCGTGGGGCTTTCGCGACGAAGAAAGATATCCGAGCTTCTGCCAGTGGTAGGAGAGCTTGTTTTCGCGGCGGGTGGGGCGGGCGCGACGGTCTGCGCTGTTGTCAACCTGTCGGCGATTTCCTTGCGCCGCGGCGAAGGTTTTCGACGATCTGAGTTGTAAACAACATGCCTTCGACTGCTGCGCGGCTGTTTTGATGCAGAGACAAGGCGTGTCGCAAAAACAGAGACGCTGAGAGAAGGTTGAACATACGATCGTTTTGTTTTTTTCACGAATGTATTCACGAATGCGCAAACCCTTTGTTCAGCAATTTGTCGACTGTCACTGGCAGCACACGTTTGACTGCTTGATCACGTAATAAAAATGTGGATAGAAATGAAACAATAAAAATGTGAATTTTTCGTTCGACCGCACTGGCAGTTTGTTCAACATTCTTTTCGTGTTGGAATTTTGCTGCATGCGACGAAGTCAGTTTAACATGATTTACTACTCGGAGGCCCACGCTGTCTGAATAAACTCGCGGGAGGTCGTTCAAATCAAAACGACATTCAATGTGACAACTGCAAAGTGAAGGCAAGCAAACAGAACAGCGCGGATAACAACCTCTGGAACAAAGAGTATTTACCAGTTTCGCATCTTGCAGCACTTGGCGGTTGCGGAGTTACAAGCTTCGACTTTTGAAATGAACTTGATGGCACCTTGACAACAAGACATGTCATGTATCCTGTGGTTCACGCAACAGATTAAACTTGCAAGTTTTGTACAGAATCGCAAAAGTATAAAATGAGTCTTGTAAAAAACATGTCAAAATTAACTAAAGCCAATTTATTGCTTGCCTTTGAAGTTCGGAAGTTTGTCTCAATTATACGCTTCAAATCCTCAAACGTTTAGCAATTAAGCCAATCAAGGCCGGCCTGGAGCGACGCAAATTACGACGCTACCGGAGCGACGCAAATTACGGCGTGAAGCTCCCAGCGACAGGAAATGCCATCATTACCTGCTGCTTCGTCTGCGCAGGGCTCGACGTGACGCTCAGCGCTTGGAAGTGAGTCCTCAGCCGCTTCATTTTGGCAGCTGTGACGTTGTTCTCCACCATCTGCGCAACGCTCAGAGAATGGGACCCGGGCGACCCTGAGGCGCGATTTGCCGCCGTCTCCTCCTCAGTGTCGTCGTCGTCTCCATCGCGGAGGTTGCAGGCGGAGCCGCTAAAGAGTTTTTTGACAATGACAGGCTGCCGTGAAATTTGAGCTGCTGCAGTGCGGCGGAGTTAACGCCAGTTGGAAAGAGTAAATGATTTCAAATGAACAGCGGCGTCTGCGTTACTTGCATTCATAAAATAACGGCGTTCTACACGACCGAGGTAGGCTGTCATGTAACAATTCCGGTCGTGGGTTTTTAGTAAGATTTTGGCGTTGAAAGCAGATCCTGCGCCACGGCGGAAGGAACTGGCCAAAACCGGTTCTTTCTTGGATACGTACTGGTTTTCCGCCAATTTACCGTATACGTTCACAAAATTCAAAAACGCTTCATCATGTTTCGTTCCAAAGCAACACACTGAGGACGGCGAAAACATAATTCATAGCGTAAACGACGCTTGCGACGTCACACTAGCAGCACTTGCGACGTCACACTAGCAGGACTTCCGGCAGCACAATGTAACATACGCACTGCAACAAAGAAGCGACGCAAACAAATCGAATCGAAGGAAACAGTCATAATACCTGATGGAATCGGAAAAAGGGGTAAGGGTGCCGTCGCCACGGTCAACGACGCGGAAGAGATTGAGTTGGTCTCCGTCGCGATACACCAGTAACGTCACCTGATGAGCACAAATCTCTGTGAAACAAATCTATCTTTCCGCGCATTTTTGTGCACACAGCAAAAGCTTTGTCTATCATCAACTCTGTGGAAAACAGTGAAAATAGATGATACCAACCAGGATCGCCACACCAGTCCTGCTTCTGCGTAACTCTCTCACGTGAACTTAAATCTACGGTTATAACCCACGAATGGGAACTCAAAAAAAGCTTGGCTACCTGCTTATTGGAGTTTCCTTCGCTGGGAGGAGGCGAGAGTTTGTCAAGTAATTCTTCATGGCTACTTTCCATGTAATCCGCCATATCTCTGATACCAGGATCTTCCACAGCAACTTAAAAAAATACTTCATTTTCTAGTACTGTTGTACAACATCGTAAATTTTCCGAAGTATCTACTGTTATTAGCAATGTCCTGATTTATGACATTTTAACTGTGTTAAACCTCAAGCACAGAAGCATATGAGTACCTGTGATCATTAATCCAACAAGAACTTGTGGACAGGGAACAAGTATTTTGCAGAGTATAGCGACACAAGTTAAGATTGCAAAATAAATGACAATTACATGAAAATCAATCACAGAAAGTAAGAAATGGTGGCACAACTGCAACACTTACTCCTTCTTGTGTTGATTGGTCCTCCTCTCATGGCTAGCACTAGTTTTAAAGTGCACCCATCAGTTATGCTGTAAAAGAAGAGTTTAGCTATTATACCAACNGCTTGGTAAGTAGTNTTAATTTCAGCAAACAATTAAATCTCATTGCTATCATTAGCATACTACCAACTAGTTCGAAAACAGTTGTTCAGTGTTTAAACAAATAGAACTTGACCATATGATTTTGAAAATGATTGAAAAAACAAGCGCCACAGTATTATTTCACAAATTGCTTCCAACATTGTTATTAACAAAAAAGTGTAAGACTTGAAACAGTTGGAGGCTTTGAGTAGGCCAGCCCTGCACAACATATGGCCCGCGGGCCGCGAGAGTTCTCGCAATTCCAGAAAATGTTGCAACGTCAAGACTTCGGATTTATAATTAATTGTCGTTTCAGAATTTCTTTCAAACTAAAACAAAATGAAATAGATTTTGCGGCCTGCGGCAAATATATGTTGATCAGTTTGGCTCTTTGAACCTTCTGAGTTGTGCAGGCCCATGGAGTAGGCTGTTAAATGAGCCTCTTAAAACACACTCACTGTCTTTGTTGAGTGCCACATACAAGCTAGCTGCAAAATATTTATTGGAAGTTCAAATCTTGTCTGCCATGTGGTTAACATGCAATCCAACATTGAAAAACATTAAACCAAAATGTGGAGACAGACCTGACAATGTAACTAGCCAGTAAAAGAGCTGATACTGACAGGCTTATGGAGTAAACACAAGTAGAAACAACACAAGTTAAAGCTGGAAATGAGCCATAACACTAAAAAAAACTGATAAATCAATTTGATTTGACTTTCCTCTCCTTTTTAAGTTCAAGAACTTTGCTTCGTTTCAAATAGTGAAGCAACAAATCTCACTGACAGTGACCTTCCTCAAAAATAAACAGCACGGCCTAAACAAGGTTGTCACTCAGCTTCTTCAAATCATATTTCATCAGAAAAATGTGCATTTTTTGAACAATTCAGCTACCAAAATTTCAAAATTAACCATTGATTCAAAGAAATCTGGAAGAAATTATTTCCGCAAAGTAAACTTTTTCAACAATTCACTTTTTTATTTTGGTTTTCAGATGTTGCTGCATTTATAAGAAACATAGTCAATTGAATTTTCCAGGTAAATGTAAGCCAGTCATACCCATATTGTTAACTCCACAAAGTTTATCAAATGGCCTGGACTTAAATTAACTTGGTCGTAACTCAACACATCTTATCTCGCGTAGCTGCAAGGTGCTGAATAAGAATGTGCTTAGAACAACAAGAGCTGAACTTCACTGAGGCTGAAAATTAACATAATAAATGCTCCAAATTTCTTCAAGTTCATATACAAACCTAGAGTAAGCAGCAGTTCTTTCAATGCTGTGTTACAAAGACTAACTGGAATTAAAGCTTTATAACATAACTTCAGCCAGTTTCTTTAACTTTTATTTGTATATACATACATATATAGCCACTTTTAGGGTTTCTGACTACCTCACTGTCCTGTAACCAAATGTCCATCATGAAATCTGCACTGACAACACGATCTGCTTTATCAGCTTTTCTTAAAATTTTTGGGCTGCTATATCCAACACATTCTCACAACAAGCAACAAAAGACAGCATAAGTACCTTTCTATACTCTAATTGCCCACTGACAAATGAAAATGCTCCCAGCATGACAAAAGAGATCACATTCAAAAACTGTAACGTTGATGAACATAGCCAACACATAAGCCTGACAAACATATTTCAGTACCTACCAGCTACCACACAAGCTGATTTCATATATTAAGACTGTTTATCACACTGATGATAGCCTGGATCATGTATGTATTGTCTGTTGCACCAGTCATTATTTTTATTGTAATGGCTGTTAGCTATGTTAAATTTCCAATTTTATTGAGAACAAATTACTCACTTGTAATCATGTAAGCAATAATCATCTTCAAGCTCAGTGTTTTGCCATATTAAGTATTGTTGTGAAATTGGAATACCTGTACAGTACAAACACATTTGAACACTATTTTATGTCCTAAAATTGGAATGCAAACAATGACTTTCCAAATCAAGTCATGCAAACATTAAACAATTGCAACAACTAAGAGGGATAAATATGCTTCTGACAATTTGGTAAATAAAGGCTACATATACATAAAACATATACATCAGAAATAAATGCTTGAGACAATCCTGTACACATTTCTGTACGCCATCAATCCTTCATTAACATTATCCTTAGCATATGTTACAATGGGAAAATTAGCATCAAGTAGGGCAAAGTGTTCCTATTTTCAGAAGTATTTATCAAAGTATATGCAGTTAAGCATCTTTTACTTAAATTAAACCATATGAACATGGCATAAGGTTAGATGCACACACTTATTTTGTGTGACACACCAACTGAGTGTTGGTATTAAACTTTCACCAAACGCAGTTACAACCAGATATTCAACTTCTTTTCAAAGTTTCCATGACACATGAAGGTTATTGATCAAAAGACGTAAGTATGTTATTAGTTGGCACCTGTATCTATGCCAGGGGGCACAACCTTTTCGCTATTGCTGGCTGCATTACATTTATTTTTGTGAATTGTGGCTGCCAGTGAGTTCAAGATGATTTATTTTTAACATGCCAGAGTAAAACATTTTTGATAACATATATTGGACATAATAAGCAAAACAAAATGGTGTTTTCTGCCTAACTGTGGTTGAAATTCATGCCTATTTATTTTTAACATGCCAATGAGATTCTTACTGAAAACAAAATCTTAAAGGCTGGCATGCAAACAGCCCTTCAGCAAACAGTCAGAAAAAGCTAGTTAAAGAAATATAGAAAAATAAAAATGTATATTTTCTCTAGGGTTGACATATGANGATGAACAAAAGAAATTGACCAAAATCAGATTGAAGAGTAACCAAAACTCGATTTTAGCAAAGCACANAGTCAATCTCATTTCAACTTCTAGTCAGGGTCTGACTGCACTGGACCTGGTAATCTGTTTNTCACCNAGTTTCAGGTTTCTACACAGAATTAAAATTTAGGCCAAAGTTCACCAATGCAAAATGATAAGAGAGACTTTTGGTTTCACAATGATGAAAAGTTCTCCATTGTAAGAAACTGTTGATTAAATGCAGTCCAAAACACAGCAGAAATTTCAACTAACAGGCACAGGATTACCACAAAACACAGATTATCGTTTACATATGTAACGCTTTTAACAATAGGAATTCTTCAACTGCTGCATAGCTACACCAGTCAGTCAATCCTGATATGATCAATAGCTTCACCTAAAACATGATACAAAACAAGTGAAACTTGAGAAACCATTCTTATGGTCATGGGAAAATGAATATCTATTACATTCACAGCACCCCACTGAGCAAGCATATGCTATAGGTTGGCATCATCAAAACATGTTTGAAATGCCAGCTTGCAGGTAAATATCGTTTTGTAACAATTGTTGATCCACACAAAATGATTTTGCCTGCTTTTTCAATGCAAATTCTTTTGAATTTCCATGTTTTTTCATCATCAGGTGGCACAATTTTAAAATTTTCATAGGTTTTAAGGCAATGATCCACTGTTCACAGCTTATATTTCTACCAATAAATTGAGCATTACAACACAATCAAACAAACCTTCTAATCTTTGAATTTTTGCTTTCACTGATATTACAGTTTCATAAGGGGAAACTCTCAATTCGAAACATGTTCCAGTAAGTGTTTCAATAAAAAGTTCCATAGTGCTGTAAAGTGGTAACCTGCAACAGCAACAAACACTTTTCTGTTTAATCAAGCATCTATCAGCAACTTTATTCACTGTAGCGCTCTTGTTTGTCTAAATATAGAGACAGGTTCTTAAGTTTTATTCACAGAAGTTTCAGATTTGTACCAAATATATAAAGAAGATATTTTTGAGAAATTCTAAATACAAAATGTTTTCGACTTTGCATTTCCAAGCTTATGTGTCAGCAACCTTCTTTTTGATATTTGCAGAACTATGATGAACAGTAGTTAAGCATCTGCTTGAATTTTTGCTTCTTGTTGAGGCAGTTGACGTTAACACTGTCACCCCACAGAGTACTAGTGCAAGTCACTCTGCAATTGTGGATCAAGCATCCAAATCTAGAATAAGGAGCAGACACTGCACCTCTAAGCTAACATCATCTGAATATCCTTGTTTCATGCTGTGTCTTCATCTTGTGCACACTGACAAATACTGAAATTTTTTTCAACTTGAACTATGCAAGACACAATTTAGATGATAGTGAAGTGGAGAAAAACACCATTAGGTAAAATGCAATTATTTCCCATACACATACTGAAATGTGAAGACTTGGAGCAGGTTGTGCTGTAGAGACAATGATTGGAGCATATCAAAAACATTGGGTGTAACGTAAGTTCATCAATAAATTGTCAAATATGTTTGAAAATGACAACTGCTTTCTATTAAGCACATTACCCACAAGCATGATTTTGTGCTTTTTTGATTTTGTATCATAATTGGGTGTTTGCGCATTCACAATAGTGACTAGCTTTGAGTGTTTCCTACTCACCATGCAATCAATCTCACTATTGAATTTCTTTTTTAGTATGCACGGGCTATACAATTCAGGAACTTTCTATATACCAGTGTATTTTATGGCAAATGTTTACCATATTTTTCAGACCATAAGGCTCACTTAAAATCCTTCAATTTTATCAAAAATCGAAAGCGCATCCTATAATGTGGTGCACCTAATGTATGAATCTGGTTGTGCTTTCTCATCTACAACCAATTGTATGTGGCAAACAGTGCTATTTATTTAATTGCTAGTTACAATATTTTTTAAACAGACCATCATGTTATGTAATAAACCAACAACAATTGCAATGAGCAGCCTATGTGGTTTCAAGAGTAGCTAGCACATACCCTTGATGTTGAAGCACAGATTGTATTACTCCGCGAGGTTCATGACTACATTGGCGCCCACCAACTCAAACAACTTTTATTATATTTGTGTCTAACGGATTAGGCATGTGTGACAGATTAAACTCTCTCGTAGGTTATCTGAGTTTTGCTTCATTTAATGCATCTTATAATCCGGTGCGTCTTATGGTACTAAAATCTCCATTATGTTTATCGAGACTCTCAGTTTAAAAGTTTCTCAAAAAAGCATTGTGTTTGAACATTTATCAAACATCTTTCAGTTCTGAAAGAAAATGAATATGCCTCATTTCTAATGTACAAATTACAGCCCTGTCAAATTGCAAGGGTGTTGGTTTGCTAACCCAATGAAATACTCTTTTGTAAAACCTTTATCTTTGACAACAGCATAAGAGTTCAAGTCATAAAGCATGGCACATATATTTGGCTTATCATTTTAAACTACTTATGTATACAAACAACTTTAACTTTTACATGATTTGAAAAAAATACAAGAATGACTAAAATGTCTTTATTAAGATTACCGTAACCCACTGTCATTTTCAGCAATACCTGCATGCATAGTCAAAACGGTCAGCTTCACCAAGCAAGTCCTTTGGATCCATTACCAACTCTTCCAAAAAAATAACTGTCAAATGAAGTTATTCGTAGAAGCCCCCTTTACATAGTATTGCAATTCATGCCTTTAAACCTTGTGATTGCAAACCACTTTGCAACATCTGAACCACTTACTGTCATTGCCAACAAAACATGCTTAAACTATATCTGTAATAAAAAGCACCATGTTGTTCACAAAAATGTCAACAGAAAACAGTATGAACGCTCTAGGTGTGGATCATGGAACATGAAAACACTTAAAATTGCCATTTCATTTAAATGATCCCTAAGATGAATAGAGTTAATATCTTCTTCATTTATTTAATGCTATTTCCAACAAACAATTATTACACAGTATGGAAATCAACAGGTGTAACTTTAGTGTTTAGCAGACAGTGATCAGCCAGATCAAAATAAGGCAACTAAAAATCGATAACAAATTTGGAAAAATAAATGAACAGATTTGCACTGCAATCAATCACAAGCTATAAACACAACGGTATCTTACATACTCCCAAGGACCTAGCCTCCATAAAGTTGACAAACAAGCGAATCCATCAAGCAATTTTTTAAATAGAAAAGTGATTTGATGTAGTACCACACATCCTCAGTTCTTTCTATTTCAATAAGATTTTAAGACATATCACAATCAGTTGTTGCATTAAGCACGGTAACTTTTTTTTGTACTCGTTTTTTTGCAACAAAATTTTACATGAATGTTCTTCAAGCCTAAATGCATTTTTCCTGACAACTTTAGGTGAATCAAACATGAACTGTGCAAGTTAATTAGTTTTCATCAAGCAACTGTATGTGCATTCAAATTGCATAACCAGGACAATGCAAGCCAGAGACGAATGTGAACCAACCACCATGCACACTGTAAGCCTATTAACACCTTTGGTGCCAGGTGGATTTTCCCTGTGTGTAATTTGCCCATGTTGGGAAGTCTTTGCAACTCCATAACACACCAGGCAATCGAGCTAGAGAGGTGTTCAAACTGTCAAAAGATGTAGCGAGTCTCTTAGTTTGCATTGAAAAAACACTGGGAAGTTTTGGATTTCGTTTTTTTTGTGAGTGATGTCATAATTGGTATAGGTTTCGGCATTTTTGCCAAGGTCAACAGGCCCTGGGCGCCAACCACAAAAGCTATTTTTGACTCAAGCTTTCAGTGGGAACTAGGCTATAATCTGAGTCTTTTGAGCCTTTGATTGGCTTTCTAGCATTTTTGGTTCAAAAGTTTGGGCCAAAAATATTATTTTTGGATAAAAAAGGCTGGTTATTTTGCTATAACGATTAAACCAGAAACACTAGAAAGCCAATCAAAGGCTCAAAAGACTCAGATTATAGCCTAGTTCCCACTGAAAGCTTGAGTCAAAATGCTCAATCAAAAAATGCTCACCACTAATCAATCATTGAGTTAACATCAGTAGCCTACTATTATGACTTGTTAGTTTCTTGCAAATTTTAATTTACTATGATACTAATCGTTGGAGGTCGTTGCCAAGCAATTTATCCNTTGAATTTGTACTCTAGATCGTCTATGTGTTCGGCTGCAGTGTGGATTATTTCAGGGCTGCAGAACNGTCGGAAAAATGACACAGCTCCATTCCGGAGCTCTTTTCATGAACATGGCTTCAGCTTCGGAGCTCTTAGCTTTCATGAATGTGGCTCCGGATTTCTCTTTTTTCATGGCTCCGGATCCAGCTCCGGTTTCTCGTCGTTTTTACATGTTAATATTGTAATTGTCTTGGTGTGCCTCAAGTTGAATGGAAAATTAATTAAATCATGTACACAAAACTAAGAGAATACACCAAACCTTTT
>JGI24159J19872_10010121_pt1 | contig 12370 bp, 7 predicted proteins | sample Ectturendosymbi4_FD_19872 | JGI IMG/M metagenome (IMG submission 19872)
CGTGCTGATGAAAAAACTCGTGTATAACGCGCACCCTTAATTTTTGATTAAAATTCCGTACAAAATTTTGCGCGTTATACTCGAATAAATACGGTAAGTGGCATGGGTGACCATGGTGGGTATCGTCATCATTCCACAGAACGGCTTAGAACATCGTTTTCGTATATGTTTGGCTTCGAAATTACGTGACGTTGCACAAGATTTCCAGGGCTGTACTTGCAAACTTCTGCCACGTTGGGCCCCCAAGAAGGACGACGTTTTCGTCCCGCACCATGTCCCTTAGGCGCCATGCGCAAAAACCGGCACGTTGAACGTTCTGCTTACAGAGGCCAGCAACGATTTAACTTTAAAAAGAGAAGAATTGGGCACATAAAGGTGTTTGGAGACCCCGCGGAGTTCTTCGATACAGGTAACAGGTTATAACCCACCATGGCATGTACAGAAAGCAATGAAATCAGACAATGTTCGCCTTCTTCTTGGACCAATCGCTTCAATGTCGCATAAACATAGAGAAGTGTTCAGATTTAGTCAGGGTATGAGTTGAGGCAGTCCTAACAAACGATGTTGCAGCATGTTTTACAAAATTAATCCAACACAGGCAATAAATTTGATCGGTTTAAATAAAACGAATTTGATTGGAAAACCGCTCTCTTGTCCATTCGAAGGATTCCAGCGCTCCATTTTAATTTAGCGTGAGCTTTCTGCAGCATTGAGCTTTTAAATGTGAGCATGTACTGAGACATCCCCATACCTGCATTTGGGACAGTACCAGGGTTTGTCCCGGTTCGGAAAGTGCTCATCGGAAAGAAGCGTGGCCCGTGCTATTCCTTCCAGCACCCACTGCTGAATGCACTTCAAATGAAGAATGGCGAAGCACTTTAAACAACTCCATATCTGCGGGAAGGAATTGATCAATTGGTGAATTTGGAGCACAGCACACAAAAACTGCTACAATCGGGAATAATTTAAGAGATCAAGGTTTGCTGCAGGCTTTCGAGGAATAAACATTGGGCTCTGTGGTCTTCATTTTATAATGATTCAAACTTGCACATATCTGTATTCAAGCAAAAGCCTCCACATAGACGACACAAGTGAATCTATCTGCAAACTTTTAATAAGAAATCGACTTCACGTAAGGCTACGCATACTCAGCACCGAAATCGTGCACAAATAGAAGATTAATCAACTGCATTACTTATGTTGTTGTGAAAAACTTCAAAAAATCGTCAACTGGAAATGTACGCGGGAAATTCACATTAACAAACAATGATCGGCAAAGCAAAACAGGAACAAAGCGCGTTAGATACATAGCAAGCATTCATTGATGCGTAGCAAGCATTCACTGATGCGGAAAATGTAAAAAAAAAACGAAAAGATGGAAAGAAGATTTCAACTGTAAGGGCCCAACGGGTGAAACAAGACGTTAAGTAAACCTTTAACTCAACGGCACAAAAACATCAGCTTTATTTGCACGCACCGATTCGTGACGTTTGATGCTTGAAATGCAGACCAAGCATGTCAAAGCACCTGACTGGCAGGATTCGGTAAGATACTGCGTGGTGACACCAAGCAACAGCTCCGCTCCATCATCCCCATGATCGTGGTTGTCACCTAAATAACACGAAGTGGATGCGTTACCTGAAACTGACCATCGACTTTCTTTTCCTTAATTCAAAGCAGCAATCCAACTTTGATGCACCAACGAAATGTAATCAGAAAGAGAAAACATGCAAAGCAACTAACGTGAAATATTCCGACTACTACATTTTTACAATTATAGTAACACCAGCGCAAATTAATGAGCACACCTTTGTATGTCTTTGTCAACCTTGACAGAATACCCATGTCATCCAATTCATCTTCTTCAGACGATGACTCGTATGCCTCATTGGCTTTAAACAATTCGAGGGCTTCAGCTGTAGACTACCAAAGTATTTCAAGTAATTAAACCGCGTTAGTACCACAGAACAACAGTGTATGCCATGTTAACATCATGCCGAACTGAACATCAACTATGCATTATCAGAGTCAAAACGTGCAGCAAATGCATCTGGATTTTAATGTTGTGCAAAGGGGCATTGACAAAATTATAGTTGTATGTAGCAATATAATGAAAAACACTCAGCATGACACTTCATGTTCAGCAAAAATTAAAAGCTCTCGGCTTCCTGCAACCTTTCAAGGAATCAGCCGACTGGGTTCTGCATTTAAACTTTGGGATGATTAAGACTTGCGCACACTTATGTTCAGTCTCCTTAAAGGTGACGCAGCCGAATCAATCAGCAATTTTTTCTATTAGGAAATCGACTTCACATGATAATACACATCATCATCCCTGCAGGCTGCAAGAAATGCTTACCGGCGAAAAAGCTAGCAACAGCAAAGCAAGCAAACTGAAGACTAAAATTGATTAATAAAGCACACGCTGCGGCAAAGGAAAACACTAGCTTTTATCAAATGTTGAAAAACTGTCTGACACCACTTTTTACAGCAATGAACAAACAGCTGAGAGAAATGCGCAGGAGGCTCAGCTAAAGCTGGCAGTATGATTGTTAAGCAGAAAAACAGACTTAATGTCCTAAGGTTGACTGAGGTACTCTAAGGAGGGTGTGCAAATGGCAAACGTTGGAAAGGAGGCACAGACGTGGACAAATACACAACTGAATGTGTGGTAAGACAAGGGATCAAGCAATCGGGCGAAATGGAATGGCAAAAATGGTATAAATTAAAATCGAAAAATTTCAATTTGACAAAAAAATGGTGATAACAATTTATTTACATGAGGGACGTTCATGTTTTGAATGCTACTTTCTGCGTCATGTTTGTTAAACCTTTTATCTTCGAAAGTATGCAGCGAGTCAAAACTGGGTTGTTGAACAAAAGTTACAGCGCAAGATGCATACACACGGCGAATGGTTTCTCAGAGATGCCACGGGGCGCTGCCGAGTGCGGCGATAAGGCCGTTTGGTCGTTGTCATCAATCTCACCTGGTTTGTTCCAAGCACCTCGGTGCGCTGACCATCTCTTAAAAATCTATTTATTGTCTGGCCAACATACCGTTGATTGCAAGTCGCCACATGAAACGTTAGTTTGGACACGTCAGATTTTGTTAAGCAGGGAAGTCATATTTTTGCCTGGGTATGTGAAACAGTTTGGGACAATCACGGATTTGCTGCATTTTTCATGGCAACCACTAAGTGCACAGTGCTTGTGAGGTCCTGACGAGCTTTCGGCTTTTTTGTCTCATTTTATGCAAGGTGCTTTTCATTGGTTAGTCCTTGTCTATTTGTGGAGTCTTTTGTAGGTAATTATTGCCTTCATGTTTAAGCTTTTTTCCCTCTTTTATAGAGTTACTAGGTGGAGGAAATGCTGCATCCCAAACCTGTGTGTTATGTTTATTGCAGTTTTCTTTCTACTTTGATGGCAATGCTATTGTAGTGGATGTACCTTTTCGCATTACGAATTGCAGTTTCCAAACTTGTGATTGTTTTCCGTACGTGAGGCCTGGTTTCCATCAACTTGTCATTTGCGTCAAGGGAGATTGTCTTGTCTTAAGCAAAGTTTGAATGACCTGTTTTTTAAGCGTGGTCGATACACAATTTTGAACATAAATTCTAGACCTTTTGAAATGTTATACCAGTTTAAGGGACCCAATTCAGGTCCCTAGAATTGAAAATCGGGTCCCTACAGGTCCATACCAGGTATCTAGCATTTTTCTTAAAAAAGCCTGGATATACGCAAGCCAAATGCAGGCACAATAATGGTTAACGCAATGAAAAGTCTTGAATAAAATAGTATGAAAATGCATGTCAAGGATTTTCTACTCTGGAAAACGACCCAAGTTTTTTCCTACTTTTCTAAAGGAACCCCTTTAGTTGTTTTAGGCTACTTAAGTCATCTTCTTTTCTTTAGTTGTGTCATCTCAATTTTATTGCCTCAACTAATAAAGTTGATTTCATTGTTGCATTTGGATGGGTGGTTTACAATCAACGAATCACCTTCTTCCATCGTGAGATCTGTAATCTTGTTAGTTACAAATCCAAAATCATCTTCTGCAGTTTTGCAATGATCAATGCAGGAATTCTACTTACCCCCATCTGAAAAGCTGTGCAGACTTGGCAAAATTTTATTTAATGTTGTTCCACTGTATTTATGCAATGAAAATACTACACGATGTTCTATTGGAAGTGACTTGTGTCATCAACACCATAAAAAGGCTTGAAATTCACCTAAACATTTTTTTAAAACAAATTACCTTTTTGTGCTTCAGACTAGCCTCAACAAACTGATTGTGGGCACAATCGTCAAAAGAAGCAGCAACTCCAGTGTCACGATCTGAAACCCAAGAGAAATAAATTATGAAGTTCATTGTTAAACATTATCCTTACAACAGGAAACACTGTGCTACAAGTACCCAGATGATGACTAATTAGGCAGCCTGACAGCTAACTCAAACCTGGAACATTCAACTGGCATGCTGAATTTCGATTCAGGCATGAGATTTTCAATGTATTTTTTGAGACAAAATTTTTTTGCATTTTTCATAATTTTTTTCTGATGAAAATCAACTAAAATAACCCACATTTTTGCGAACCTCATTCCCAAAAATGGTGGAGGGCAATTCGAAATGCGACTAACAGGACATTTTGACTACTTTTTCATTTCTATACCAAACATGAAATAAAGAAGAAACTAAAAGTAGTAGCATTTGTTATTGATGACTCATACTTACTGTTTGCATGTTTGAAAAAATTCATAGTCATTGAATTTTTTGGTCATTTGAATATTTGTTTGTGACTAACGGGACAGCAGACAAAAGTACCAAATAAGAAAAATAAATGCAATATGAAAGTTTGCTGATTGATTGCATAGATACTTTTGATTTGATAATATTGTGTTGACATTATATCAAGGTTTTCAATCCATTAGTTTTCAATATTTGCTGATTACAGTTTAGTAATGGAGATATTTGCACAGCATGTTATTGTGGCTAACGGGACATGCTGTTTGTAACTAACAGGAAATTTTCATTTCATGACTACTTTTTTGCATTTATTTGCAAATTAAGCCTCGCAGTTTTAAATTATTCTGATACAAGGCTGAGAATTAAACGGGGTAACTAAAAAAACTTGTTTGAAATCAGTTTTAATTATTCAGAAGTCTGCATCCATTAGAACTTGACCTGAATTTCAAAATTATAACTAAATTCAACTAACAAGAACAAATAATAAGCAACCAATTTTGGCTAAACGCAAAGTTTGTAATAAAATAAAATTAAGATATCTATAAAATACCATGGTGATGTAAATGCTTCCTATGCTATGCATGCAATCAAATGAATCCACATGTTAATAAAGCACTTGAAAATTTATTGGTTGAAAATTTCACTCAAAATCTAAAAAATACCAAACATGAAAAATCCATTGCTGCACAGATTGAGATAGTCAAAGTCAATCATTATTTTACTAATAGTTAGTATATACAAATGAAACGAGAAACAAAACATGTAACAAAATAACGGCTCGAACTTTCAAATGAAATATCAGTACAACTAATAACATGAAACAATTGATTTTTCTTTAGCTGTGTAGTTTTTGATCTGCTTTCTTTGCGTTTCCAAATATATTTCATATTTTCCTTCTTTAATTTTTGTAATATCTTTTTTTTTCCTTTCAACTGCAGATTTAGCCATTTTCATATTACTATGTAAAACAGTGTGGTTCAACTACAGGCCTGCGGGCCTTATGTGGCCTGCCACTGACGCATTCAGGAAAAATCTTCAAGTCTGAATTTTGTTGAAAATTGTGTGAGCTTGCATTTGGATAAAATGTATTTTTACAAGAGCAATATTCTTTCTGTGTACCATTTTGTTTTATTCATTTAGTTTGCAATCAAATCAGAAGGTTGACGGTCCTCCATTAACCCTCCGGTGGGCACCTGACTAGATAACCTCTGTGTTTTTGGGTGCTCCAGCATTCCTTGTCTTGAGTAGCGCAGCCCAATGAACTCAGTACCATCAAATAAATCTGTCCTTCTATCCGCTAAACGCAGCCTTCTCAAAGTTGCTCTCTAGCCAAATTAATTGTTTATCACTGTAATAGGTAATTTTCATTAGAACAAGCATTCTAATAAAAATGTAAAATACTAATGGTGTTAAAGACTGCAGAGAGCTTCTGGAAATTAGTCAGCAAAGAAAGATTTCTCAAACTGAAGAATTTCACACTGAAATGCACTCAATTTGGAAATACATTGTATGAGGATACATTTTCTACAATGAAGCAAGTTAAATCTAAAAACAGAAACCGAATGGCAGATGAAAGACTGGACGATAGTCTCCAAATTGCACCACTAACACTGGTATTGATAAAGGAATGATAGTGTTGCGATCGGACATCCTGAGCAGCACATGCGCAAAGCTTCACACTGTGGCAGCAAGCAACAATAGAAGTTCATATGCCATGATCACTCTATTATTGCTTGTTCGCGCCACATATATGAATGGTGTTGTTCTTCACGCACATCCCATTCGTGGTGAATCACACATTCAACGCAACACCACCGGAGAGGTTGCAGCAATAGTGTCAGAGAAGCCTCGATCACAGGTTTCCTGCTGATAATGATTTGTAATAAATTGTTATTCGCTATTGTGCAATAACTTCAATGACACACTTACTCATCTTTCCTTTTTTAGTTTTAAATGTTGCAGAACTGTTGTCTAATACATAAATTTTTTAGAAGTGGCCGGAAAGTTGTCACGTTTTTATAAAATGGCCTGTGGTTAAAAGTAGTTGGACCACTCTGATCTAAAATAAACAAGCATGCCAGCTAACTCTAATCAGAAAGATGTGCAATGAAGTCAACTATAGGCTAATGTGAACAAAAGAACATTAAATTGCTGAAAGGTACATCACTTAACAAGACGCCTGTGGTATGAACTTCTACTTCACCTACAACCATATGTCTTCAAAGGCTTTGTGGGCAGTGGGTAATAAAGCATTGTGGATAGCATCTTCATTAACTTTGTGTTAAGGGACAAATGTAGGTACAATGGGTTAACACAAGAAAGTACAGTAAGAGGTGGGTTGCACAAATGTGTATAGTACAGATAACCCTAAATCTGTTTTTCTCTACTCAACACCATCACTGACACCAATATTCGCAAAAAGAAACTAGCTTGACCTTTACACAAACGAACAACCTGGTGTTTCATTCTAGAACCTTTTTTTAACAAAATATATTGCGACTAATGGGACAAAATCTTATTCACTATAAACAAAGGCGCCATCAGCTTTGATGAAATTCTCTGGCTTAAATACAAAGTATAGACTAAGTTATTAATTAACCCAGTGATAAAACTTTTTTCAAGTAAGTTTACTATGGAAATGATTAGTTTACCAATGCTTTTAACCAAAAAACTTAATTGACCAGAGAAAAAAACAATTTAAGTTCATTTCAGTGCATCAAAAAAAGCATTTAGAAATTTAATATTTTTTTTTGTGCTAGGTACATTGCGTTTGCATAATAAAATGTACATTTTTGACATCCGTTGTTTTTGTAAACAGTGTTTTCATAAAGACTGATGTATGAAAAGTTACACTTAAAAGCACTAGTGTTTCTGTATGCTTTCGAGGAATCAGTCGACTGCCATCTGCTTTCGTCTTTTTGTGATGATTCAAACTCGCACTTATCTCTATTCAAGTATGTACTTTCCACGATGGGTGTTACATTGCGGAAAAGTACATACTTACACCCATCGTGGAAAGTACATACTTGTATGAAAAGTTATTTAACACTTTGTTTGCTTCAATTTTTGGTTTTATTATTTTCAACCCTGGAGTGCCTCTAATGTGGATTTGTCTTGGAATAGACTGTTACATCATGAATTTGGCATCAGGGCAGTGGCTCAACTAGAAATAATCAAAGGGGGTTGGCAACAAACTACGATGCTAGTTTTTAATGGGCAGCTTTAACAAAGCTATGCTAGTTTAGCTCCAAGTTAAAGCGACGAACGATGATCTTATTGAATCAATGGGGAACAGTGGTGATTAATTTTCAGTAGAAGCCGCTAAGTGGGTGACATAAGCGAAAAATAATACAGTTATGCAATAAGAATAAGGTGAAATGTCAGCAAGAAACTTGCTAAGTAAATGCAGTGTGGCCATGTTGGTCCAAGCATACTAACTATATGGATGAAGTAAAGGTCGAAGTGCTTGAAACGACGTTGTGTTTGCTCTGCGAATTTCTCGCTGCCATTTCACCTTATTCCTTTCGCATAACTGTATTATTTTATCGATACTGCCACCACGCTTAGCTCCTTTCATTGAAAATTTGTCACAACTGTTACGTTACAGTCTCATTGTTTTGCAACAGGAGTCTCGTATTCCGCAAGAATTTCCACACGTTGCATGGCAATCAGAGTGACAAGCGGTCCACAAAATATTCATTCCTTACAAAAATTTACTAATTTGATGCAAAGTAAGGTTATCAGAAGTTCGCAAATTTGTTGAGCTTACAGCCTTTCACGGTGCAGTGAAAACGAAATATTATGCCTACTCCACCTGGAAAAAACAAGAAAAATAACATCACATTTCCAAAAGTATGCTCGGCTTCAAATGAAGGAAACCTGCATGACATCATTCTTACAAATAGTTCTCCAAGCACGTTTCAGCTGTAAGCTTTAGAAAAGTGGACATCGCATGGTGGCCTGCAGCTGCCAAGCCGCATTTAAAAACTTATTCAACAAGAGCGTGTTGCAAGTGCAGTTGAATCGTCAAAGAACAAGGCACGAGTAGTAAATGGTCATCATGCTGGTGTATGGCCACATCGCAGAAAGCTCGTCGATTTTCTAGGAAGCCATAGCCGTATCCCACACTATGAATGTCAGTGGCGACGCGGGCTAAGCCCGAGGACTTTGATTTTGATTCATATTGTGCAATGTGAGCTTATTTGCTACATATATATTTGTAAAGAGACTGCGGGCTGGATCCAGCCTGCAGGACGCAAGTTGCCGACCATTGCAATAGACAGACCCCATTCAAAAATAATTTCAAACGAACGATTCTCCAACAACTTGGTCTAATGTATGAATAAGACTAATATGCGAGGTTTACTCTGGCTCATTCGTTACAGTCTCAGCTACCCTTAGCAATAAAATATCTTTCTAAATATAAATTATATCAGATTGAATGCTTTTTAAATCAATGCATTTGCATATAACATTGGATTTGAATTCCAATCTATGGACAGTTCCCATCCGAGAATAATTTCAAACAAATGATAAATTGTCCAGTAACTCGCTAGTACGCAGAGGACTAAGTAGCGTTATCGTTGCTCTGACGTACGTTATGCAACAATGGAGAAAGTTCTGCATGAGAACTTCTCTTTTATTGTTATGTCACTGACATCACACAGCAATGCCAAGTGCCCGCCAGAATGAAAGCAAATGGAAATTTCAGTGATGCCAGTTTCGAACGGTTGCATCTTGTGTCAGTCAGTATCATGATGAGCCCAAGTGACGCTGTTGACCTGGAGTCGCTCCTGGACCTGGTGTATGCGCTCGTGTTTTTCTGGAATTTGCCGAGCTGCTCTACAATGCAACTGGCTACCTTTTTGAAATTCTATGTGCACAATGCTGTTGTCGAATGTAAGACCGTTGCGGATGTTAAGGGACTTGGCATGCCGACTAAAGAGACCCCCTAGCTGCACCCCTGCATCAAAAAAGTTAACTTAGACAAGTGGTTCTCAAAGTGGGCGGAATCGTCCCCTTGGGGCGATTTTGAGGGTCAAGGGGGTGACAGAGGGGCAAAACAACACAAACGGGTGAATATGCTCAACTATATGGGGTCCATCGTTTCCCACATCATATTTGGTTGAAAAGGGATTTTGACTGTGACCTTAATGCTGTCTAAGCAAAGAAACCGCTTGTTGATTCATAAGCAAGGTGATGTATGACTATACCTAACTAAATGACCCCCAAGCTTTGTGAAGGCCACCAAGCACATCCATTACACTGAACTGGGGGCCGTGCAGTGGTATGCGTGGACATCTTTAAATAAATTCCTTAACAATACTTGGTGTTTGCTTTATCAGGCTTGGGGGGAAAAAATGATGTGTCGAGAATGAAAAGGGGGCAATGGAAAAAAAGTTTGAGAAACACTGACACAGACTAAACTCAGTGGAACCTGGTGATTTATCAGAACTATAATGCTCTGTGGAGAACCACTGGTCTAGTTTTAAAAATATTTATTTTCAGATCAGGAGCATATGTGAAATCATGCACATAGGTATCATGGAGTCAAAATATGGTTGGTAAAGTCAAGACGTACTAAATATGAATAAAACCATCATTGTTCAACATAAAAGTTACTGAAAAACACAGAATTGTTCACATAGAAAACAGCTCTGAAAGCTGTACTGTTTAACATGTTTCTATTGTACATATGTGCAAATTTTGTTCAGGGCATGATAGTGACAATGTTAAAACATTAAAATAGGACTTCACAGAAAAACAGATTTTTTCACATTAAAGCACAAAATAAACGTCTGGCAATTTGTAATAAAACTTAACTATCACTTTCCTGTATATGCAAAAAAACAACCATCTCCATATATATAATTAATCTGTTTGATGAATAGCCAATTTTTTCTTCAGGAAAAAAAAATCAAAAGTAGTGAATATTTTGCCAATAGCAGCAAACTCTGCTGGATACATTTTGCTGTTAGAACGCATTTAGAACCACATTCACTTTTCTTCATATAATGCTGAGTTCGTGACACTAGTGGCATGGCAAACGAAGTAGAGGGGATGTGTCTATGGATGTTGTGCGAGTGCCCATTGATACCGCTCTCACCACTACAGCTTTTGCTACAGTATACAGTTAGAGGTTTAAGTTTGAAAGTGGCTGCAGGTCTGCTGGCGGACAATCATTTTTCAAAAATTAGTATTTGTCCATTGCCTGACATGTGACAATAATATAACGTCTGCATTAGGCTGTATCAAATTTGGATGAATGTCTCAGATCTCTACGTAAGTTGGTCTAAAGTTGCAGTTGGCCTCATCATTCACAAAAATGACAACAAAATTGAATCAATTGTTGTTTGACACCTCCTCTGAGCGTTTCCATGAAAACAACCCAAAAAATAGAAAAAGGCAAGATCTCAACAACTGAAAGAGCTAGAACAATTTTTTCTTTTTAATGAACTAGAACTAACATGTTCCTATATGCATTTAAAACATTTGACTTGCTTATTTTGTATGTTTTTTGAGATATTTAAGATTTCTTGATTTTTTGATGACTTTAGGCCTAAGATTTAGATTTTTATGCTTACTAGTACTTGTATGAAACTTAAATAGAGATTTTTGGAAAAAAATCAAGTTCAACATTGTAATCCACAGTATAATGATCAGCCAGTGGCTTAATAAGCATTTTGAAGCACACTGTCATAAAGTTTCTTTGTTATAAATGAACAAAATATATCCTGTATGAAATGTTTGCATTAAGCAACACCATGCATAGGAATACTATCACCGAAGCTGACTACTTTATTGCTCACAAAATTTTTTGTGACTGACGTCATAAGTTAAGTAGTTTCAGGGTCATTTTGGCTCATGTTGCCTGGCCCGAATCCTAGCGGACGCCAAAGAGTTAATAAAATGTCGCAGTTTCATATAGTGTTTACCGTAGCATACTGAAAAAGCTCCAGCAAAAAAGGGTCTCTTGAACCTGCCATTCTTTTTATCCACACAATACTATTGTGATGCAGTTTAACTCTTTGGCGTCTAGCCGCTTTCGGGGATTTTCAGAAAAAAAATGCCTAAACGCACGTGGCTTTGCGTGGGAGTTTCTCCGGTCCGGTATGCTCTACAAACCTGGTAAAAGTCTCAAACGACGCAGCAAGTCTTCTAGTCTGCACTCGAAAATATTTTTTGCTTGGGGGAGGTGATTTTTTCGTGAGTGACGTCATTAGTGGAGGACTATTAGGCCACCTTGGCCCACTTTGCCTGGCGGGCGCCAACCGTTAGGTGGTAGTATTTCGCTAAAGTTTTTACTGGAAACTAGGTTACAATCCGAGTCTTTTGATGCTTTGGATGGCCTGCTGGGGTTTTGGGTTCAAAAGTTGTGACCTAAAGTAGTAAAAATATTTGACGAATTAGCTAATTAATTTATTTATTTTAGATCATAACTTTTGAACCAGAAATGCTAGAAAGTCGATCGAAGGCTCAAAAGACTCGGACTCGAGCCTAGTTTCCAATGAAAAACTTCAGCGAAACACTTTGGCTTAGCGGTTGGGCCCTAGGCCAGGCAACATGACCCAAAATGACCCTAAAACTACTTCACTTATGACGTCAGTCACAAAAAATCCACAACCC
>JGI24159J19872_10010122_pt1 | contig 12370 bp, 9 predicted proteins | sample Ectturendosymbi4_FD_19872 | JGI IMG/M metagenome (IMG submission 19872)
CATCGAACCGTTACGTTACGTGTTTCTGACTTCACGCTCAAGTTTATTGGAGTTTTTGTTGTATATCTGAATATAATCGAAAGAAGCAGTCAACTTAAAGTACTACTGGAGAGTTATTAGCGGACAAAGTGGTGAGAGCCTTTTAATTTGCCTTGCTTTGGCTTGGCAACGTCAAGACGTCAGGCTGCTTAGTTGGAGACCGACCTGTGCTCCTGCAACAACTAGGTTGATCCCTCAGCTAGTAGGGACCTCTACAATAACCAACAACCTCAGTCCCTACACCAATACGAACTTTTTTTGCTCTAAACAAGAGAAAAAGTCTTCAAAATAAAGCCATTACCATTGAGATGGGAGGTCAAGTCCAGATATAATTTATGAAGTGTTTTCTCTTGCTCGCTTCTCATTTTCGTTCAAGAAGTGGATCGTTATATTTACCGTTTCCCTCAAAACTTTCATGTCATTAACGCATATAGTGCTGTTATACGTTTCGCAGTCTCAGGCTTTGTAGATAAAAAGCTTACGTGCTTTTTGCTTTGTCGTGTGCTGCAGGCTACGCATCTATCTGTTGTACATTAAGCTGAAACGCAATTATTGCTAAAAACAAACAGATGCTCCATGCAAACGATACACAGAGGGTGTGTCAAGCGAAATTTCTGACGTACGAAATTACTGACTTCACGCCATCTGCGCATGCACAGAGTGATTTTCTACATGTCAAATACGCTGAGAAAACTGATGATTAGGGCTTAGGGTTTGGTGTTTAGGTAAGTGTGTTGGGTTAGGGTTTGAAAAAGAAAAATAATTGAGGTCTAATATTTTCAGTGGTTGTAGTTACCCCCTTACCATAGATTGTTGTGGGTATCTGACATCTAAACAAAAAGTTTTAATTTACACAACACACATCGAAAAAGTAATTTGCCAAACTTTATTCCTTTACTCTGAGAAGCAAAATAACTAGCAAACAATAAATAGGTCAGAAATTTCGCTTGACACCGGGAAATAAGATGCGAGAAGTTTACTCCGTCAATGCGTAATCATATTCAATTACCCTTTTAATTTAGAACGTCTTACTGGTGGTGTGAAAAAATGTATAAAGTTTTTACAAACACTCTCCGGCATGCTGCCGATGTTTCTCTGGGTAGAAGATTAGGCGGATGACTAGAATCATTCCAGTAATTACTATAAAATGGATGGCCAACTCCATTGTCATCTTCATTGTTTTATTCATGCACCAGTGTGCCGGTTATCCCGCGTATGCATTTGCAGGGCAAAGCATTGTAAAAACTGTACAGCGTCGCGTATTTATCAGCTACTGCGTTCTTTGCAAACCTTCATGTGCACATCAGTGGCGCAGGAGGCGGAGTGCAAGCTCACCACCAAAACTTGTGATCTGTCGAAAATCCGTATAAATCTGGGCAAAATTTACGAAAACTTTCGCAAAAACCTGAAAATCTGGGCAAACTACCTGAAAATACGGGCAAAAATATCACCCAACGTTATTTGATTTTGAAAAAATGTCGCCCAACGCGTGGAGAATCACATGAAGATCTTTTTTTCGGAGGTCATTCCAAAAGAAGGTGTTCATGATACGTGTGGGAGGAAATATTCTCACAAAGAGTTCCCCGTAAACTTTTCGGGCAAGTTTGGGGATATTCGGGCAAAAACTTTCGCACCCTCAAAAATTTGCCTGCTCCTACACCTATGGTGCATATTTTCCCATTGTTTTGATTTTTGTAGGTTAACTGCAGTGCTTGAAGACCGTATGCTTTTTCTATAGGTCCATGCCAAAAATGCTGTTTCCGAGCAAAAATAGTGTCGACTGATCTTCAACTTTTCAGGACAGCTATTGCGCCGCCGAAACCAAAGAAAATGCGCTGCTGAAGCTATAGACATTTCCGATGTGAATGTGGGTACAGACAGTGGCGTAGCAAGGCTAAGTACCGCCCGGGGCCGACCATAAAAGCGCCGCCCTTTCAACCCCTCAAATTTGCTTACAAAAATTGTAAGTGGAAGTTCATGTATCGTTCTTAAAAGACGTAAGGATTAAGAAAGCATCTTCAAAATCGCAATCAAACACTAACAAACTGAAATATGTCTTGTTTTTAATTGTCAATTATGATTCTTGCTTTTTCTGTTTGTCGCCACCTTTCTCATCATTAATTTTTCTATTTTTTACTTTCGTTGCATGGGCATATACGAACCCCACATGTTTCGTCAAACTTTCCTCCTTGTGTGTTTTAAAATCTCCGGTAAGCTCACCGCATGACATTTTAATAGTTTACTCATTCCAGTGGATCAAACGGAAAAATTAAGGGATGTAATGGCGGCATACCTACTTTACAAACGTAAACATTTATGTATCTTATTTCGTGTAGTATCCTCGTGTTTAACTAAAAACAGTGTATATACTGCGTATAGCAGGCCATATAATCAATCTCATAATATGATCTCAGTGATGTAAAGAACGTTTCATTGTTCACTTCACGTTTCAGTAGTGGTTTAATCCTCTTAGAATATCTAGAAGACTTCAAACGTTAACTCTGTGGGCACTTGCGCGGAGCCCTCTATTGGTGCAGGGACACATTTTGAAAAAATATTTTAAACAGGTTTAAAACCGGCTATGGATGAGAAGCGCTTGCTTGCACTCTTCATCGTGACATGATCTAGCTGTGGTGTTGGACCTCTTCCAATTACACGTGCATAGCGTTATTCCTTGCCTTTGTTCATTACCAACAGAACCATCACCAGAAGGTCTTCAACTGGGAGAATACGTTTGTGCAGGGGACTGACATTCTAAAATTTGACAAAAAATTCACTGATTTATAGTGTTTCATATTTCAATTTTGGGGGATTAATAGCTTTTTGGGGGTGCTAAGCCCGTGGCGACGGGACTGGTTACCAACAGACGTCTATTTCGAAAACTGTATTACCAAACCATGCCAGCTGGGACATAGGCCTGTTGGATGCTCAGCAGTGATTACAACGTCTTAGGTTCGACAGTTATTGCGATAAACGACTTTATTCAGTGCAGCCATTGCCAAGCTGTGCAACCATTTCGATTAAAGCTCTTATTAATAAAAGCCTTCACCACAATCGTATCTGAACATATCATTTACCCTTGCGTTAGGTTTTCAGACTAAGCTTCTTGCCTCAAATTCATGAAAATAAGAGCAACACCTTTTTAAAAATTTTCTTGTTGAAATAACTTTTTCTATGACTGCCAATGTTTAAAGTGTACCGTTGAACAAAGGCGCTTTCACGAAAACCACGTTGCCTATCGGCTGGCTCTTATTCACTCTACCTGTAGTTGAAACCTACAATCTGATTATGAACTCAAAGTTACCCACGAAAATACACCAACTGCACTACCCCTCTTCAAGAACGTCATTTTCCTGCACCATTACGTCATGCAGAAAAACAGCAGTTGTATTGAAACTGAGAAAAGTTATCTTTGCGAAGTTCTTCACTTTAACCGCCAAAACGTAATGTTGACAGGCCCACCTAATAACTGGGCTACAGCTTTTGGCAGTTATTGAAAATATCCCACTGAACATTAAAAAATAGCAGGAGATATGCCAAGAAATGTTTTTTTATAATTTCGGCGACGGCAATTAGCGGCATGCCAACGCCTGAAATATGCTTCTTACCGGTGCAGTTTAGGCAATCTTGCCCAAGGAGCACCATGGCGAGTCACTCAGTCTCTGTGAATTGGACACACAACTTTCCGGTTGAGAGGCGGACATTCTACCGCTGGGCTATCGCCGCTGCAGCGAAATCTTCGTCGCCAATGCCCAGGTGCCAGGAGAATGTTATGCGCAGTTGGGGCGTTGCTGAGAAACCAAAGATACGAGAAAAAGGATTAAGTTAGGCTTGACTATTTACCATGATTTCATGCAAAATGTTTTTATCAGATTTTGAGAGGAGGGGTAATATAAACCTAAAACAACTGGAGCCCTAACGTTTTGCGGTCTCTTTCCTTTGTGCAAAGGACTTTTGACCGAGATGGCTGATATGGCATTGTCTGTCGAGGAAGGTGTAGGGACTGGGGCACAACTGGCCCCCAATTACGCATGCCCGTAAATACGGGGCGCAGGAAAATTTTTCGCCCCCTTGGTAAAATAAAACTATTAGACATAGTTTAAAAACTTTGGGCCCCTCTCAGAAAACTCTTCGCCCCCAAACATTTTACCAATGCACTCACTCCAAAGCCACATGTCGTGTTCTTTCAGGCTAGCCTACCAGTCTAAAGCTTCTAAACATGAAAATTGAAAAGCGGAAGAACATTTAAAAATGCATTTAAAATAATAACGAAAAACTAGAACTTACAAACTCTTTTCAAAAATTAATTTTTGGTCATCGAAGTGCCGCCCGGGTCCCCTCCCTTGCTACGCCACTGGGTACAGATATTCTTTACCTGAAACAGATGAATCATTGCAACCTTACTTTACTCAGGCAGCTGAAAGCCGATAAATATCCTAATAACGGCTGTTCCTGTTCAGATCCAGTAATTCCAAGGTTCATCTTCTAGCAATGCACATGCTGTACTGCTGCGTAAACGACAGAAAATGAAGTCGAAGTTTTTTAGATTGAAGCTGAGCTACGGCTTCTCTGGCATATCTACAAAAACGTATTGAAAAGTTTTTTATCATCAGTAGAGTAACGACATGTAAAGTTCCTTTACGCCATGTTGTCTCACTAGGACGCTTGGAAGAGATTTACCGTCCACTGCTATATCTAAACTTGGGCTCACTTTTATCACAAGTGTGGGCAAACGGCAGCTCACTGACCACTTTCGCATGCTTAGGCTGACTAAGAGAATACAAATTTACAGCAGAGTTTTGGAAACACTGTCTATATCGAAAGGAATCCTTTCCCAGCAAAGAATCAGACATGATCTTACAGAGTGCATATTTCGCCTGCGAGGTAGGCATCATCAACTCATATTCAATAGTTTGGAAACCTTTGATTTTTCGTAGCTTTATTTTTTTGCTGGTATACTGTATGACATTTCATGAAAAGAAAAGCGTTTATTTGCAATGAAATCTTCGCAAATTTCAACGTTCTTTTGTCAGCGTGGTTATTTCTTTTTTTCCTGAGAAGAGGATCATTGTAAACAGATGTCCACAAATTTTCCCCGTACACTGTGTCCTCTAACTTTTTTACGATCCAATCCACCATTGCGTAACATGCTGGATATAGCGTGTGCCACTTGTGCCAGATCCCGAACCCGATTGTGAGACCTTTTTCCACATCGTCTCGAAATATTACATGCAAACTTAGACAAAATAATTTCGTGACATGCTAAAAAAATTGATTTTTTTCGGAAATAAATTTAACAATCAATCTGCGGTGTGGCAACGCTCACCAGATTTTCCAAAAGTGCTTTCAGCAAATTTTGAGTAAAGGAATGCAAACAGACACTGGACAGAGATGGCAGTCGGAGCTCGGGAGCATTTTTGACACAATGCGATGTAGTTTTTGTTGCAAGAAGGAAAGACTCTCCTTTGTGGTTTATGGCGACATCGTTGTGTGTGTTGTTTGGCAACGTAAATATTTGCATTTCAAAAGTTTTGGTTTACAATGATATTTTACACCCATTTTCCAATCGATCATTGGAAATGGTTAAATTTTGGTTAAATTCTTTCTCCAAAAACTCCAATCTTCGGTCGCTTTCACTGCGGATTGGGTTGTAAATCCCGCCATTAATGATGTCACACCAATTTTACAAAAAAAAGTTGAATGCTTGCGATCAACCCTGCATATTATACCGAGCGAAAAGCATAATATATTTTTACGTTCCTAGAGCATGTTTTTTCTCCTACGACACTGGCCAACGTTTGAACTCAGGACATCTCCGCCTGAATTGACTTTCATCTTTTCAAAAAAGTAGGCTACTGCAGAAAACCTGCTTAAAAATTATCGCGGATAGCAGACAAATCAGCGATCAGGGACCAGTGGTGTAGGAGGTGGGGCTGCAGGAGGTGCAAGCGCACCCCCAAAAGTTTTCATTTGTCGAAAATCCGGGCAAAAATCCTGAAAATCCGGGCAAAATTTGAGCAAAATCCCTGAGAATCGGGGCAAAAATGGCGCCCAACGTTCTTTGATTTCAAAAAGGGTACCCAACGTTTGCAGAAAAACACATGAAGACCTTTTTTTCTTTGGAGGTCATACCAAAAAAGGTCTTCATAATCTTTGTGGGAGAAAATTCGTTGGCAAAGTTGTACAAAAACGTTTCGGAAAAAATCCTTCGCACTCATAAATTTTTGCCTGCTCCTACACATATGGCCGGGGCAGTGGTAGGGCAGGGGGGGAAAAGTTGAGGGCAATGTAAAAGTATAAAAAAACAAAAATTGTTACAAAATAATGTTGTTTCTGTTCAGAAACAACATTGACCTCAAAAATAATAACTTAAATTATAGAAAACCATTCTGAAGTTTCTAGGTGCGTGAATAGCTGCAATAAATTTGTTTCAAATCGATCTTGATAAACCATGAAATGACCTATGATACTGCTATGAAAAGGCACTGTTGGCTTCGTTGCCGCCAGCCCCACCTTTCGAAAGATCAGGGGAGGTAAGGGGACGATCGCCCCAATCGCGGCCCATGGATCCGCCCCTGAACGGAACACTATTCTTCCTTGCACAGTTCCAAAATGTGGATCCATAAAACATCCCAGGAACGCCGGAGAGCGGGGGCATGACGGAGGCAGTTCCTCCTGCCCTTTCAAAAGTGGGGCAACGGGGTCGGAGGTGCCTTGTCATAACAGTATCATAGGTGATTTCATAGTTTATCAAGATCGAGTTGAAACAAATTTAGCCTATTGCAGCTTTTCGCGCATCCATAAAATGCAGTATGGTTTACTGTAATTTCTGTTAGTACTTTTGATGTCAGCATTGATGCTGAACAAAAACAAGCATAACTGGTTACGATTTTTTGGTTTTTCTAAGTTTTTCGTGCCCTCGACTCGTTTAATGCCCCGTGCTCTACCGCTGCTCCTGCGTCCCTGAAACATCCTCTCCATAAATATTCATGCACCGTGAACAACCATGTTTTGAAGCATACAATGAATTTCTGGCAAATCTGTTGGAATTAATAAAAATCTAACTAAANACTGCTCTGTAATTTATTGTAACGTAGTAACATGGGTGTAGTGCTAAAAAAAGAAGTGTGGCAATGACTTTTAAACNAGTTTCTGTGAAAAATATCTTGGGGTGTCTATCTTTTGCACAAAGTTGGCCGCTGCGTCGCTGGTCAATTCTGGCGTCATTTCATCTTAGGTGAAGACTGGGACACTCGCTATTCGACTGCACATCACCTAGCCTAAGTCAACAATAACAAGCTTTTCAAGTACTTTCTCCGACATATCGGACAGGCGTATTACTATTATCTGCTATTTTGTGCTGCAAATCTTGCAGAAAAAATGTGTAACCAGTAAACACAGCACGGATAAAACCGATCCTAAAAATGCAAAAACTAAAGCGTAGCCTTGATTAGCTTAGCCTATTGCAGTCTGAGGCCTATAACAAAACCCATAAAACACACTTGCAGCACATCCATAAGCTAAATCAAATGAAAGAAGTTTGCTTCTACAGGCTCCAAAACGCCTATCAGCAACTGGCACAGAGTAGTATATTTTGCGTAAGGTCTACAGAACCGCCCAATGATACCTGTCCTNCACCATAGTACACACACAAGCAAAGCAGTGCTCTCACAAATGCAACTCCAAAAATCCCAAGAAGTACCAAAAAACCCTANTTTACATAAAAATCCCGAAATCTGTGGTGGTGCAGTATAACATCAGAGCGCCATGGTAAGTGTTAGAAACTGAACCAAACNTGATTTGCAAAATAAACCGAAATGATTAAGTTTATAAATTTTCAAACTTTTCCGNAAATCCNTAGAGGGTCAATCCAGGGACAAAATCCCTAAAAGTGAGAATACTGAAGCCAAGGCTTTTGCCTGCTTGTTGGCAGGTTCGAGCAACGGCACAGTTACGCGTGACGGAGACAATGAGCTGGCTATCCAACTCTATAGTAATCGCTGGTTACATTGCTCTGTTCTGGCAATCGCATCGTGGACACTCTTTATCGTGGGACTGGTGGTACTGTATTTGTGAAGTTGACAGAACTCTTACATTTACTATGAACTTAGCAGCACTTGATGCAAGAGTGGCTTCTGTGAAATTTAACACTGTCAACAAAATATGTGATGCAAAATGGCTGCTTGATGTTTTTAACTTGGAAGCCATGAAATGTCCTGACGGCAGTTTCTTCTCACCTGCCAGTGATTCGTGGAATCGACGACGAATGTTCTTCGCTGGTCACACCATGTTTTCCACCTGTGTTTAGAGAAAGTCTTTGTACAAGCGAAGATCGAAGGAGCAACGAAATTATAGCCTACAATGACGACATAATTTTGCTTTCAAAAACGTTTTGTGCAAAAATTTTATGAAGAAATAAAAAAAAGATTTCCAGGTGTTCTTGATAATATGCGAGAAATCAGTACAGTCCCGTCGCCACCGGGGAGCTTTGGTGGGCTTATCTCCCCTAAACAAAGCTCCAATCCCCTCCAAATTGAAATTTGAAATACTATAAATCAATGGAATTTTTGTCAAGTTTTAATGTCAAGCCCCCCCTGCACAAACGTAAAGCCCCCATATTGACGACTTTCTGGCGACGGTTCTGAATCAGTATAAAAGGAAACCGAGTTTTGATTTCTCGTTCAAATCATTTCGTGTTGCAATTGTACAACTTTAGCTTCCAACACTAAGCGCATGTGCACTATCCTTTAGTCTTAATGGAATATTTTCGGTGAACAGCGTATTTTGGTTGACAATAAACTGACGACTGCACTAATGATCACGAAATCCATGCTGCATTTTTACAAATCATGTTATAATTTCACATTTCAATTAACTTGACACTTGTAAAATTTTTCTCAAAAAATTGAGGGCTGTACGAGCTAGCTTCATCTAGCCGTAGCCCAATTTATATACTAGCCTATGCTGTTAGGAATCAAATTACTTCAGTTTTGACTGATGAGTAGACCTCAAAGTTATCGGCAAAAACATTAGTCCTTTTTTTAGTTAGTTTACTCTGCTAAATCGACGTTTTTGCTATACTTAATGCTGCTTAAGCCTAAATGACATGTTAATCACAATAGCAGTGGATTAAAATGGGTCGTATACGAATGATCTGGTTCGTGCAATGACTATGCCAATGCTAACCTAGTGAAACGTTTTCATGCTGTACATTCACAACAATTTTACAAAATTGCTTTGTCACATGCTTGTGCTTGGCCCGTAGACATTGCTAATGTTGAAAATAAGTCAGTTTCAGGACAGAGTGAGATTCTGCTCCGGTATGTTCTTGAGAAATAATAACCATATCCGCTACACGGGCTTCGTAAACTGCTTACAGAATGCTGTTTGCGAGGTGTTTGAAAAAGCATTGCCCACTCAAAAATAAAGAGACTCTGAGTGTGGTTTATATGCTTCATAAAATAGAACAAACCAAAAGGGCTTATGTCCTAAACTTTTAAACAAAAATAACCTGTCCCAATAAGTAAACAACTATACAAAGATTGAAAAGTTCTAACACAAAGGTTCCCAACCTTTTTCGAAACTGGCCCCCCTATTATAAAAATAAAGTGACGTTCACACCCCCTAGTTTCAAAGAAAGCGTAAAAATCACAAAAACAGTCCGATTTTTCAGTATCTTCACTTTTCAAATTACACCTCATAATACATAGGAAAACATTATTTTAGCTTTCGTACCTTACTGCTCATTAGACGCAAACGTAGTGACATTTTTGTTGATGCTCCTCTGAAATTATCCGCTCATGCCTTGGCACACAATTACACAGAGCCATGCCGAAATCGTTCGAGGTTTCAAACGGTTCCGATACTTGTTTTTCAACTGAAGTAGAGAGTAAAATCCAGATCCGCCTAAATGTGTTGTTGCAAAGGCCATTATAATAGACAGGGCTTTTATACTCAATTTCTGGTACCTTTGCATGGTTGAACACTAGGAAGCTTCGAGTTCTGTAGTATCATAAACCAAGTTCGCCATAATTGCGCCATAAACATTTAAACGTCAGAATGTGTTTACAATCGCATCACCGGCCATCTTCAGCGTGGTAACCGCAGCATGAAGCAGAAATAGCAATGCATGCAATAAATTGATAAAGTAGCAACGTTAGCTTGAATAATGTTCTTTTGAGTAATAGCACTTGCAAGCTTTCATAAATCTCAGTTCTTTTGAAAAAAGTAAATCCAAAAACATACAAACTCTCACCCTCAAAAATCGCATTTCGGTCCCCAAAAAACCTTGTTTCGGACCCCCAGGGGTCCGGGAACCCCCGGTTGGGAATCACTATCTTAACATGAGAATCAAGTCTTATTAATTATAATAATACTATAGATTTTAAAAGATCTTACCGTTTGTTCCTCCTACTTTTTCACTGATCAGTGACTCGCGATCGTGCTTTCCTCCTACAGACTCGTCTACAGTCAGCACATTTCTCTTTGAGCAACAAACGCCCATTACCACAGCTTGCAACTATTGTTTCGGCCTGCTTGAAAAAAACACTTCATCTTAGCCATTTGGTATCGGTGTTCCCTCAAATATTTTACACTGAGCAAATGTTTGTTTTAGTGAACATGCAAGTGCGCAACCATGTAGAAACACAAACAGTGAAGCATTTCAAGCGTTACAAGAGCTATGCAGTACATACACGATATTAAATTTCGAATGTTGCAAGTGCGCGAGAATGAGATTTCACTGCGCAAATGGTCTGACGGTAATCCGCATTTGCGCACGGTAAAGGGAACACTGGTTGGCATGACTTGACACAGTACTGTGAATTTATCGTTTCAAACAAATCGCATACCTATGCTCTTGGTTGTTACAAACCATCTCGGTCCAGATCTGCATCTTCAGAAAAATGCTTTTTAGTTACATTTTATTCTTTAATTGCTTTGGATTATCAGCAGCTTATTTTGGACGAGCATAATTTTTGCCTATGGCTATACATAGTATGGGCCTGAATTACCAGGTGAAAACAGGCTGGTTTGGTTTTCACCTCGGATACCCTGATCGTAATCACACCAGGTCCACAGCCACGAGAGTAATGGTGGTAAATTGTCTTCAAACTTTTTTCCCACAAAAGTATTTTCAACAGGGAAATTCAGTTGAACCGCATGTTTTGCCAAGCAAGACAGATTTTTTTCAATTGATCAAGATGTGCACGATCTTTATGACTGCGTTACCAACAGCGTACGAAAGGGGGTGGGGTTAAAACCCCCCCTTGAGCTTGATATTTTACAAAAACTATATTATAAGGCGAGTGTATGGGGCTTGATTTTTTACAAAAATAAGGGGAGTGTGTGTAGAAGAATATGCTTGTTTGTCAACAAACTTCGCTTGAAGACATGAATATGACGTCAAATGGTGACGTCACAAACAGCGCACACCAAATACAAATGACCACCATCTGCCATTGAATGAACCCCCCAATGATAATTTTCTGCGTACGCCACTGTGCGTTACAACCTAAGTGTTGAAATTCGTAAGCGTTGTTCGTTTCCCTTTTATCTACCGTGTAAAACACCTTCAATTTCAAGTAATTTAACTAACTGTTAATATTGAAAAGCTGCTTTATTATTCAAAGCGCTTGTGAATCATGTTAAAGAGTGTTTTACATTTCTGGATCTCAGGCCATGAGGCTAGGCGCAACCACGTAATATGCAGGGTGTTCCACACAATTTTGCTATGATTTGTGATGATTATATGTTTGAGTAACTATACAAAGTATGGGCGTATGAATTTAATCAGGCTTAATCTTTAGTACTACAAGATTAGAGTTAACATGTTTGAAAAGGCGAAATCCCCGACAATCTCAATGGCTACTTTTCACGACAACAAACAAGGGCTATACGGAATTTTTCATTATGTTCTTGCAACTACCAAACCACTGCAAAAGTTGCAGTTCTCATTTTTACAGCACATGCACATTGTTTCAAGTTAAAAGTAATTTACCAACTGTCAAAATTCCGGATGATTTTTTAAAGTTTTGAATTTAGAGGATTTTAAAAATTTTTTCCGGACACAATTTTAAACACCGAAATTCAAACAACTTTCGCCAATGAGTTTTTTGTGCTATTTCCAAGTCTGTACAAAAGCTGGTGATTATTCATTGAAGTTTCATACCAATGCACGCTGTACAGTCTTGTTCGACTGTATTCGAGCATACCCTAACACAGTGCTACTCAAATGGGTATGCGAGGGACTTCTAGAGATGCGAACTCCTCTAGCTGATTGCCGGTCTTTATGTAAAACAGTGGTTCTCAAACTGTGGTACGCGTACCACTA
>JGI24159J19872_10010123_pt1 | contig 12370 bp, 7 predicted proteins | sample Ectturendosymbi4_FD_19872 | JGI IMG/M metagenome (IMG submission 19872)
ACCCTTCTCCTACAGATAATGACATCACTAACCAGATGCCTTAATAGCGGGCGGTACGCTTCAAGTAAAAATCATCTGTTGTTTGAAACTATTTTTGCCATGAGTTTGTTGCGAATCTGAACTATTCCAAACAGACATCAGCAGTGCTTATGTGTTGTACGTAGAACGCTCTGTGTGTGGTGCACGCTGGGGAGGTATGGGCTGGGGGGAAGGACAAACACATCTACGCCATCCGCACAGAAACGATGAAGAAGTCGAGAGTCTTGCACAAACACTCCTCCCCGGTACAATCCATCTTCGTCTGCGGAAGGTAAGAACAACGTTTTCATGTTGATAAAGTTTTTTGATAAAGTTTCACAGTGGTCGCTTGATAAAGTTTCACAATTGATAAAGTTTCACAGTGGTCGGTGATGTCGGAGGAGGAAGTGGTGCTGATCAGTCACGTGATGTCGGGGAGGGGGTAGATGGCGCAGATCAGTTACTGCAGCTTCGAGCAAAATATAGAAAACGGAAAACTTCGTCATTTGGTGAACTCTACCGTCGTTATGGCAACAGGAGATCGCACTGTGCGCTGCCAATGCAAGTTGAACGATACTTTTCAAACACAGCCGCCAATAACTTTGATATGGAAGTGCGTTCGTGGCGTAGGACTGTATTTATTGGTCCACCGTTTACGTTGATCCGCGTAAAGTTATTTATTCTTAAACATGTATCTGCGCTTGCTTGCGACTCAACCATCCTTCACGAATCACTCGACGGTATCGGTCACGTGGTTGACTTGCTTTGCAATGAACAGGGTCATCGTGAGTTCATCGTCGGGTGGGGAGGTCATTGTGTGGAACAAGGAATTGACGAAACCGGAAAAAACTTTCCAAGCAACCCAACCCCCCCAATCAATGATCAGTGCATCAAGTCTCGGCGATGATGTCATATGCTGCTGTGAGTGACGTATGCGACTTGTTCATTTGTGGAAATTGGGCATTTTTTTTGTATTAAATATGAAATTGATGTTTTAGTCCATTGCTATCCAGCAGTGTTCGCCCTAACAAGTTACTGCGATGTTTCCGGCCAGGGACGGCGGAGGCATTGCCCCCCTGAACTTTTAAAAAGGGTGCAACGGGAGCGGCAGTGCTTTTTCATAACAGTATCATTGGTAATTTGATGGTTTATCAAGATCGACTTGAAAAAAAATTATTGCAGCTATTCGCGCAACAAGAATATTCAGAATGGTTTTCTATAACATTGTTGATGAACAGAAGCAACCATAATTCGTAGTGGTAGCAGTATTCCGGTTTTAGTTCGCTTTTGTGTGTTGTTAAACGGGGGTGACGGATTTTCCTCCTAACTTCTTGCTTGATCAAGGGCGTCTTCCTTTCGCAACCCTACCCCTCTAATATCCGCTTCTGCTTGCCTCCTAAATGTCTTCCGTCTTCGTCCCCGTTTCCTCAGACCCTCCATCTTGAAACTCAATACCTTTCTTAATGCATCATCCTCTTCTCTCCTCAAAACATGTCCGTACCATCGCAAGTTACTTGCTTTTGCCAGATTTTCCACAGTTTCTCTTAATCCCAGCATGTTCATCAATTCATCAGTCAGTGTTCTTTTTGTCCACCAGCGCCGCGTCACACATTGCTATCACCATAGTTCTCTCAGTTCGCCTCAGAATTGACACCTCATTCTCCCTCACACACCATTTGAGCAGCGAGTTTTTGTTTTTATAAGTTTCCATTGCCCTGAAGTCTTGCACTCCCCCATGCCCTACTGCTGCTCCGGCGGCCCTCTATCCGGCCATACAGGTGGCCGTTGTGATCGGTTCGCAAAGGGTTTCAGGAAAATGAAGTAATTAGCACCATTAGAAAATTAAGTTACGTTGCCGAGAAGGAAGACTGGATCTTTCGGTTGGGTTTGATTCATTCCCAAGTAATTTAACGTAGAATGATCCATTGGGTTTGCTGAGCGGTAATTGCAAAGCCAGCGTTTGAATAACTTGCAGCCAACGGTTAGGGGTAACACGATCTGAGATTCGTTTCCACCAGAATAAGATCTTGAAAAATAGACTGTGTGGATTGAAATAAAAGCTCAAAGCAAAGTTTACTATCCAGGTACAAGCTCCTTCGTCGGTCTCCTCACTTTGGAAGGTGAACAACGGCAACGATTGTCAATCACCGAGTTCTATTCTTCTTCCTTCTGCGAATCCCACATCACATGTTGTTTAAGCCACGAATCGGAACAGGTAGCGCTTTTACGATGCTCCATTTTCCTGTGTGTCTATGTGTGTTGTCTGTGTGTCTATACGTGTTGTTGTGTGTCTGTGATGACGTATTCCAGCGCAGCCGGCGAGGCCGCTTCGTTGTCGCCAGAAACAATGTCACTGTTTCATTTCTCACGCATCTCTTGATAGTTGTGCAAAATTTTTTAAGCTAGCATGTTTAACTATGACGCAACTCGCTATAAGCACTCTGGCCATCGTATTTGTGAAGTGTCAAATAAATTTCCACTTGTTATAAGACCGCTACCAGCCCAACCCATCTCCGACAATGGTTAATACACACTGTTCAGTCTCATCTGAGTCATCGAAATAGAATATATTTGGTGAAGTTTCAAATGTTCTTCGCTATCGTTCTGCGTCGCACGAATGGAAAGCACTTTTCATAAACATAAAATAATTCCAAGCACTGAACATCGCGCTTCACAATATCTGGCTATTATGGCAACAAATACTCTCCTGTTTATACTGCTTGTGATCGGCTTGAGCTGTTGGTATGGTTCAGTGTTAATGTTGACGAAGCAAAAAACTTGTTGATTTGTTTTTGACAGGTGTGGGTAGGGGGGTCAAGGGGGTCGGTGTATCTTTGGCAACGGAAGAACTTGGCAAACGGGAGGTCAGGGCCAACTTTGGAGCCATTATTGGGCGACCGCTTCCACAGACTGGTGCCCAAGTGCACAGGACTTCTGTTCGACATTGATTCTGAGATCGCCATCACTTGTATCTGCGTGTGCGGGAAAAATGTAAGGTTGCAAATGTGTGTTGTCGAAACTATGTTGGCTGATGCATGTGTGTTGTCATCAATGGTGCAGCGGATTCCAAGCCTCAAATGCCGGTTGACCATCAGAGTAACTTTCTGTAAATCCCAGTCTGTCCTTTACCATGCTACCATGCTAGATAGTCTGAAAACAAATCCTCTTGTAAAGTCCTCCTGAGCGCGCTGCATCAGGTCACGTGGCTTCGTTTCCAGAAATGTAATATTTGCTTTGAGCACTTGAAGCGGTCTTTGCTCAGCTGTGTGGATGTTGCAATTTTAAAAAATTGAAAAAACACCATTTTCATTCTGTTGTAAAGCTCTCGAAAGCTAACCATCCATGCGCACATGAATGATTCTTGAAATTTTTGATTAAAAGTAATTTTTAAAGTATTTCAAAAGTTCTGGGTCTTTATTAATTTTAAATTAATTTTTAAAAGCTCTATTTTCATTTTTTGTGCTTAGAAGCCTTAGACCGGTGATCTACTCTAAAAAACTAGCTCGGAAATGTGGCTGTGGAGTGAGCAAATTGATTAAATGTTTACTCAAAACTCTTGAGTCAAATCCAGTGTGCTTAAGTACCCCATTGTTTTTCTTGAAATCAAGTTTTTTTTAACATGGGGCTATGGTCCCCCAGTTTCAGCACCTTCCTCCCCAGCCAAAGCCACTCCTCCATTCCAGTCAAAAGTCCACTGAACAAAGGACAGAGATGACATTCAACCGCAGACTGGCACACATTGCGGGTCTAATAGTTCGAGGTTTATATTGCCCATACACTCAAAATGTGATGAAAATGCCCTTGCATGATATCACGGTAAATAACCAAGACCAGTGCTTCCCAAACATTTTTTGTCCGCGGAACACTGCGAGGTTATTTTAAGTGGACAAGGAACCCCCACCAAAACTGCCAAGTAAACATAAACGCTTTTTTTCACCCAAATTGCCGTTATTAAGGTTTCGTACCGTAAACAAAATTATGCACAACAAAAGTTAACAATAAGCACGTCTTAGTCAGAGCAATGTGTTTGTTTTCTGGAGTGCAACAATTCTGAAAAGTTCTGCTTAGTAGCTGATAGCTGCAGCGCCTGCAACACGCCCAAAGGGTTAAAGGACATGTCAGTAGTTTTTGCTTAAAACTCTAAAGTATAACTCGTGGAACCCTTTAGATTTGTCTGTGGAACCCTAGGCTTCCGCGGAACCCACTTTATGAACCGCTGACCAAGACTAAGTTAATCCTTGCTCTTCTGTCGTTCTATCCTCAGCAACCGCACGTCATTACATCACATGACACGTAGGTATTGGCGACGAAGATTTCTTGGCACATCTCATGCTGTTTTTAATGTTGCGGGATATTTTCAATAAGTGCCATAAGCTGTAGCCCAGTCATTAGGTCGGCTTATCAACATTAAAATATGACGGTGGAAGTGAAGAAATCTGCGAAGTTAACTTTGCTCAGTTTCAATAACAATGATTTTTTCTGTATGACGTAAAGCCAAAGGTATCGGATATTGACGTTCTTCAAGCGTATTAGTAAAGTTGATGTGTTTGCATGGGTAACTTTGAGCTCAGATTGTAGGCTTGAACTGCAAGTAGATTGAATCAGAGCCAGATGATGGGCAATGCAGAGTTAAAATTCGGGCCGGGTTCGAACTTAAATTCGTCAAAATGTTTCGGGTCTACATAAAAAATTTTTGGTAACAATGGACACTTTTGTCACCGGTTACTGTTGAAACAATCGAGTTAATTAAAGCTTTAATAAAAAGGTAAACGATTGTGAATTGTTTACTCATGTTTACTATGCTACGCCAGCAATAACGCGCAGCTGCCCATGTCTTGACTCACTCGGTAAATGTGAGTTCGGGCATGAATCGGATCCAAAAATAACTGTCGGGCTCAGGCTTCAAAATGAGGCAATGTGGGTTTCATAGAAGGTTTGACTCCTTTGCTCAACGATACACTTGGCATTTGAAAACATAGATACGTCATTTCAACAAGAAAAGCTCACGAAACGTATTGTTCTCATTTTGATAAATCAGATGCGATGAACCTTAGTCTGAAAACGTAACGCACGGCAAACGATATGTTTAGTTAACAATGTCGTGAAGGCTTTTATCAAGAGGAACGTTAACCGAAACAGTTGTATAACTTGGCAATCACTGTACCGGGTGAAGTTGTTTGGTGCAATTACCTTTGAAATTAACACGCTGCAATCACTGCTGTGCAATAAAAAGTCGAAATGTCATACGTAGTAGGGTTTGGTAATACAGTCTTCGGAATAGACGTATGTTGGTAACGAACTAAGGCAAGGAATAGCACTATACAAGCGTAATTGGATGAACCCAACAGCTAGACCAAGTTTGAAGGTCACGATGGAGGCTGCAAGCCAACACTTCTCAACCAGAGCTCGGTTTAAGATTATTTGACATATTTTATCAAAATGATCCCGAACCTTAAGAGGGCTCCGCGCAAGAGTTGACAAGAGTTAGCGTTTGAAGCCTTTTATATATTTTTCAAGAAATAAACCACTGCTGAAACGTGAAGTGAAAAATGAAATTCTTTTCATTACTGAGGTTAGATTATGAAATTCATTATTATAGTCTACTATTTGTGGTATATATACTTTGTTTTAGTTAAAGGCGGGGATACTACACGAAATATTATCACACAAAATGTTTGCATCTGTGAAGTAAGTGACCCGCCATCACTTTAAATTTTTTGTTTGATCCCTTGCAATAAGTAAACCATTGAAGCCAAGCGATGCGGCTCACCGGAGAATAAAAGCAAAGAGGAAAGAAAATGTAACAAAATGTGCTGGGTCCATATATGAATATGTAAAGAAAGCTGAAAAAAAGGAAGAGTAATGATGAGAAATGTGGTGACAAGCAGAAAAAGCAAGACTCATAATTGACATTAAAAAAGGAAGATCCATTTGAGTTTGTGAGTGTTTGGTTGTGATGTTTAGGATGTTTTATTATTCCTAATATCTTTATTAAGCACGACATATGATCTTCTTCCATTTGAAATTGTTTTCAATTGCAAGCAAATTTGAGAGGTGGAAAGGGCGACATTTTTATGGTCGACCCCGAGGAGCACTCAGCCTCGCTACGCCGCTGGTGTTTCTTTAACCCCCTCCATCTGTTGCCTCTGGGTCTCCTCTGCTGGATTTGTTTAAATGTTTTCAGCAGAACAATGTGTATCACCTGGGATTGCTAAGAAATCGTATTTCTTGCAAAGATGATACAAGTGGTCAGTGCATAACCTTTACTGTTGAACTTGTTGCCAAAGCTAACTTGTCCTGCATATAAATGTTACTTAAGGTGGTTTGTTACGTTTGCCTCTCCCAGACTGCTTTGAAGCTGTACTTGTCTACACCAAGGCCTGGTTAAATGTATCGGTTCAGGTGATTCCCCTTGGCAGCTCTGAAGTTTGACTGCGAGGTGTGGGTTTCCCAAGGTGTTGTGGGTTGCCTTGTGTGTTATTCAGTTTGTGAGAAGTGTTTAATTTTGGTAAAAACTGCTCACAGTTTTGGTTGAGTCTAATTGAAATTCGTATCACGCAAAGTTTTTCTAAGTCTCTGAAAAGAGTTTTTTCTCCACATTTACAAAACATCTCAAATTGTTTAACTCGCTGAACACGTGATTGCACACAGCGCTGATTGGAAAGAGCAAATGTCCGTTGTTGAAGATAGGCTGTCAATGGCTAAGTCTCCAATACATCGCTCCAGTCATTGTTTGCTGCGAATTCTTTTGATCAGGTCTGGGTCGGGAGTTCAATCGGTGACATCATCATTCTTGACCGAGAGACTTTAAGCCAAGATCGAGTGTTGAAAGCCCATGACGCAAGTGTGACGTCACTGTGCATCGTTGAGAACAGGTTAGTGATGTTATTTCGACTAATAGTTGTTTTTGTGGCTAAATAAAAATTTTAAAAAGCCACTGTTTTCGCCGTGGACCGGAGCTCAACCAGATCACAACAGTCCACTATGACACAAGGTTATTTAAATTTCAAAGAAAAAAAACGCCATTGCAAGGGTCTCATGTTGAAGTAATTAAAACCACCGCGATCAGCAAAAAATGTGATCTTTGGGTGAAGGTTTGTAAACTCATTACATTTTTGTTTAGTCAATTTAACAAATACATGGCTTGTGTGTTGCAGATACATGGTCTGTGTGTTGTAGATACATAGCTGGTGTGTTGCAAATACATGTTGGCATGTTAGAAGCAAATAGTTGGTGTGTTGCAGACATACGATTAGCATGTTGCAGATACACAGTTGGTGTGTCACGGATGGCATGGTTAATAGTGTGTTGCAAATATGTGGTTGATATGTTGCAAATACACGGTTGGTGTGTTGCAGGTACATGATCAGCGGTTCCGCTTCCAAAGACGGAAAGATTGCTGTATGGAGGATGATCAGCTATGACGCTGAAGGTCGCTCGGAATGAATGAAGTGCTCGCGACCGCAGTAGTTGATTTGCAGACATTTTTTACCTTCGTTGAAACTGATATGCAATGTCGTTTGCTTAGATTATTTTTATTTTTGCCTTATTGTGAGTGATGTATTGCATTCTGGTGCAACAAACGCTCGCCCCATGTCAGTGTGTTGCGCATCAGAACGTGTTAAAGCGTGTTGACGCAGCTGCCAGTTCATGAACCACTCAACTATTACGTTTTCTACGCATTTTTTGATTTTGCTATCAAGTATAATCGTTTATCGTTTGTGTATCAAATCTTGATGATTACACTGTTCTATCGTGTTGCCATGACCACCGGTCAGTTTATAAGTCGTCTTTGCGTACATTGTCAGCAATCCAATCATTTCACAAGCAAACAAACAATTTTATAAACAGTATTTAAATATTTGCCCTGCGCAACCTTTACACCGATAAGAAAGGTCCAAACAACGCTCTTGGTCAGAAGCAGTGTTCCCTCTAAGAAAATTTTGCACTGAGCAAATGTTTGTTTTGTTGATCTTGCAATTGCGTAACTCATGCTGAGGCACAACCAGCGAAACGTTTCAAGCGGTACAAAGTCTCTCTCTATATATATATATATACGATATTAAATTTTGAATATTGCAAGTGCGCGAGAATGAGATTTCGCCGCACAATGGTCTGGTGGTACTGCGCATGCGCAACTTGGAGGGAACACTGGTCAGAAGCAGTGGTTGAACATACTTTCCAGTTGGTAGTCACGTCACGAGGAAGTGTTTTTCGTTGTTTGTTTCTTGAACGTCATTTCCGTCCGGTTCCGTTTGTTCACTTTTCCTGCCATCTGTTTGTTGTAGTGCTGTGTTGTGTGTTGTCGTGTTGTGTGTTGCAGTATTTGTGCCTTCGGTTTGAGTGGAACCAAGTACCTCTCTCTCTGGATTGTGAAGTATTTTGCCTATTTGTGTTATGAACGAATTTGCTGTTCTGTGAAAGAAACTCACTTCTGGTATCACGTGACCAGGGGTATCTAGAACTTTGCGAAGACGACGTCAAACAATACCCGACTCCTCCCGCAACAAAATCCATCGGTTTTTGAAGATTTCACGCTTTTGTTCGGCTGGTTTTTTCTCGCGTTCACATTAATATTTATTTCCTGGCAATCGCTGTTTTCGGAAACTTTTTCCGGATTGCCACGCAACCAACGCTGACTCTTCCGAGCCTTGAACGTTTTGTGGCATTTTTCCGAAATAATAAATTTTATTGGTTACGAATGGAATAGATGCGCGACAGTTAACAGTTTGTTAAATGTAAAAAAGCAATGCTGAAAATTAAATTGAGAAAGAGATCATGCGGTTTTTTCTTATACTCAGAGCCACGGTTCAGGCCAAGTAGCTCAGAGAGATGTAAGTTTTGCAAAAAGTTGAAATGCACGAAACTGGATTCAGCACAAAAGTTGAAACTGATCCGTTTGCACAACAAATAGCCAGCAAAGCCTATTTGCCTTTCAAAGAATAAATTCTGCCGATTTATGCTTTTGCAATTAAATGCTGCACCCTGTGCAGAACAACAGGATCCGTGATGTGAAAAGTGATTCGGAATAACTAGGTTGGATACTAGCAAAGTAGTTCGGTTATCGGTGGTTGAAGTGTAGTTTGTTTTTGCGTCAGTACCAACTGGAGCAGAGAAATTTCCTGCCCAAGAACGTCTTCGTTTCACGATGCGAGTTCGATCCAGTGTTGCCAACTGGTAAATTTGGTATATTTTTAAAATGCTTGGTATATAACTGTTTGATTTGGTGTAGGCCTATAAAAAACTTGGTATATCTTTGTTGGAGAGTTTAGCTAAGATTTTAAACCAAATTGTTTGTTATATGGCAGAAAGCATGTGCTAAAGCCGTATATATAAAAGCTTAGTGGTTTTGCTTAGCATGGGAGTAAGCGTGCTCTTGGGTAAGCGGAGAAAGACTGGGAGGTTCTGAAAAAACTGAACTTGCTCTTGGTATGCATTTGTAGTCAGCCAGTGCATCCCAAGGTTGACAAGCTGCGTACGGGAGTGGCAGAAGAGTGCCTGATAGAGTTTGCATGGCTTGCAAAACAGGATTCTGCTGGTGCTGTGTTTCCCTTCTGCAAACAGAATTAGAAACTGCAAAGCAGCTGTTATAGAGCAGAGTAGTGCGGTGGACCACAAAAATGAAAATGCAGGTGTTGGAAGTCAGGCTTGCAGAGCGGGAGTCGGATTTTTTTATCCGACTCCGGAAGTTCACTTGAATCATTTTATACGTTGCACTCCTCAGTTAGGAATTCTAACTCGTGCTTGTTGAAATGGTACAATTTCTTTTGAAATATTTATTGAAACTAAGAATTTTAGCTGTGTACCAACCACGATTTCCATTGATTGGTAGTTGCTACAAAATTGTTGTCAGCCAAACTTCATGCATGTTATGCTAAGGAGTCGACATTTTACCTCCGACTCCGCAACCCCATGTGGAAGATTGAACATTCCAGTGGTTATNGGTTAATAAATCTGTCGCTGCTGAAGCCAAGACAGTAGAAATNGAGCTTGCAGCTTCTTCATAATGCAACTGTTNATCACCTTAATGACGTAATAAAACTGCATGGAAAAAGCAGCATTAAATTTTAAGTTTTTTGTTGCAGATAAAATATATTTGGTAAATTTTTAGACTAGAGTTGGTATATCCGTTGAAAAAAGAGTTGGCAACACTGGTTTGATCTGCCCTGCGACGATTTAAACTCGATGCGAGAATAAACAATTTCAAGAAATAGTGAAAAAAATCCGAGTAATTCGCGAATTCTACTGCAGTGCTACAAAAAGAAGTGTGGGAACGCACCCAAAAAACTAGCCATTTTCAACATAACTTCAAACTCATTTTTAAATCAATGTTTAATGATGTATTCACTTTCAGTACACTGAGGCCTAATTGAGAAAAAATGCGTACCGGTTTCTTGAACAACGCAGAAAATCTAACAACATATGGTTGCGCGCTTAGATGCAGTCAGATTGTTCATTTTCGTCCTTATTCTTTTAACACTACAACTGCATTTTACTTTGCGACTGAGTGCTCGGACGTTACAGTGTTTGTTCGTTTGAGGGCGTATGCATGCCACCATGTACTTTTGTGCATTACCTGGCCTTGGCCAGGGTTGGACTCATTGTCCTACACTGGATGTAGTAATGTACCCAAGTGTTACGGGTTAGGAAACAATAGTGTTAAGAATGTGTCTGTAACCCTGTTGTTCTACCTCCAACCTCGCTATTAATCGTTCCATTGTTTCTGTTTTTATCAATCTGCGTTGTGCAGACTGCGTGTTTGTACTCTATGGACTCGTGTCTGTTTCAAAACATTAAACTTAAAAAAACTACAAACGAAAACATGAAAAAATGTTTAACAAAACATGAAAAATTGTGGGAAAGCGTTCCCGCCCAACTACACACCTGGTCACCTGCCCAACACTGCAAAACACTGTGAACGTGGAAATTTTAGACGTAATTCTTTCAAAACTGCGAGTTTGATATTTTTGATTTCGGTTTGGGAAAGGGGATGAACTTTATCTTGTTCTTCATTTTATTTTTAGAAAAAAATTGTAGGAAGCTTGTCAATTCATATCTACTTTGCACGAAACACTTCGGTCATTAGAAAGTAGGATAGTTGCAAACCTTTCAGGGCGAACGGGTTTCCACCCCTACCCCCTGAAAAAAAATTTGCGTCCTTGTATACTTATTAGCAATACCAGTAGTGTAGCGTGAAATACACAAGTAAGAGAGCATGCATAACCCCCAGTGTCTATGACTGTGGAAGTTTAAATAACTTTTGCTTTAAAGACAATGTGCGCAAAGGAAGTTATCCTTTATGATCAGAATCAAAATTTTAGTGTTTTCTCCAATCAAATTTGAAAATTGCCTTCCCAGGACATCAACGTTAAACAATAAACATGATCCCATTCCTGGACAGTGATCTTGCATGACACTGAACTTCACCCCTATATCCGGATGTAGTAGATTCCGAGGCATAAAAAAGAATCGGTGACGGAACTCTGAAGACAGATTTATAAATCGCTTTCTTTGTATACAGAATTTTATCTTTTTATGCGTTTTTTTTTATCAAATCAGTTTCATCTCATGAGGCGTTTTTGCATTACTTGCACTTTCCACATTGTGAGGTGTAGTGTTTCAGGAGTTCAACATATAGTTTAAACTACACTATGAATCGCACTACACAAGCGATTAGAGACCAGCTCACCTTTTTGCCAAACCGATAACGACTTGCCAACACAGGTCGTTCTCGTCACTGGCCCAACCAGAAATATTTGTGCAGATTCCTGGCATTTAATCGTGATTGTCTACACAAAATGTAAAATTTGTGTACGGGATGTATTATGATTAACTGCGCGGGTAGAGGTGAAGTAGTAATTTCAAATTATGTGGAAAGACAAAACCGGTTTCTATTAAATTCAAGTAGTAGTTTCACCGAGGTCAGTAGTGCAACCTATTTTCTGACCAAGGCCGACAAATCTTCCCTCGCATTTTTTGACATTGATATTTCGCTGTTGATGTGACGTATCTAAACAGCAAATCTGGAGTTTATAGATTGATTTTAAACCTCACAGACAAAAATGCTTTATTCAAAAACGTCGTGTCATTATAGTTCAAACAGGGAGATCTTTTTGTGGTTTAGCGTTCCTCATGTCTGAAATGCTTCGAGGACTAACGCAAATTTAGTCTTGCTTAATTTCTATCCCAAATGTGACAAAAAATACAGACCAAAAATTCGCTGTTTGAAAAATTTTGACTTGCCATTTTCTGGAAGATTTTAACACTGCTCTTTTTGATCTTGACTTTCACAACCAAAACAACAGTGATATCAACATCACTTGTAACAATTTTATTCTTATGTTTAACAACA